>Ga0306864_1000183_pt1 | contig 30604 bp, 19 predicted proteins | sample AntRauTorckE5430_FD_190448 | JGI IMG/M metagenome (GOLD analysis project Ga0306864, IMG submission 190448) | Saline lake microbial communities from Rauer Islands, Antarctica - Metagenome Torckler E5 #430 (v2) (version 2) | ecosystem: Environmental > Aquatic > Non-marine Saline and Alkaline >...
TCGCGTTATTTACTGGCGTTGGAGCCTTAGCTAACACTGGAGGACCTGGGTCCACGCCAATCATAGGTGATATTGGTACAAATGTTGGCGCAATATCAAACTACCCTGACGTTACTGGAACGATAGAGAATGCAAACGCTAGAACTGCTCAAGGTGCAATTGATGTACAAACGTTATACGATGAAATTGCTAACTTGACAGTAACAGTAATTGGTCATGCACCAGTGTATGGATCTGTTGCAGGTGAAACACTTTTTGCAGGAGTATATGGTAATGGAGGAGCTGGATCAACAGTAGGAACGCTAATTTTAGATGCACAAGGAGATCCTAATGCACTTTTTGTATTCGTATTTCCAGGTGGAGCATTCTCTACTGGACCTTCTTCTGAGATCCAATTAATCAACGGAGCGCAGGCTTCCAATGTATTTTGGAGTGCGGTCGGAGCAATATCTTTCGCTGCTGGAACAATAATGAAAGGAACAACGATTAGTGTTGGAGCAGGTTCAATGGCTGCCGGTGCAAGTTTAGAAGGGAGAATGCTCTCTACCAATGGAGCAATAGCTACAGACCAAAATAATATTGTTGGAGTAGGAGCTTCAACAGGAGGTACAGGTGGTGCAGCTGATTTCGATGGTGACGGTGTTGCAGACGCGGACGACAATTGCCCGAATACAACAGCTGCACATGTAATTTCTGGACACTTTGATGATTGTACTGTTTCATCAGCAAGTTGCGGTTGTACGGATGTAGATGGTGATGGATTTTTTCCGGATGCTGCTACTTCTTCTGCTACTTATGATGGAGATGATAACGATGCTGCTGTTCCTGGTACAGGTGGCGGCGGTGGCACAGGTGGCTGCACCGTAGTCGCACCAACATTAAGTGGTAATTAGTAAAAATAAATAAACCGATGAGCTTACGTGAGCCCATCGGTTTATTCAATTCAAATAAACGAGCAAATCTCAATTTTAAAATAATTATAAGTGAACCACAATTAATTGATTATCAAATGATTGTGGTTTAATTGGCTGTTCTTCTAAAATTGTAAACTTGCGAGTGTTTCAGTAGTGGCTGTTTTTGCTGCTGTAATATTAACACTTAACGGCGGCGAAAGCTGCTGGTGTCAAATATTACAACATTAGAAGAACGGTCTTTTTTTTTTGAAATTTTAATAATCAAAATAACTTGAAATTGACACAATTTAATAAAAACGAAATCTTCAAAATTATTTTTGAATGAACTTCGATGAAATTAAAAGTCAAAAAAGACAGATTCCGCCGAATACATTATTAAAAGCTTCAAACCGAGAATTGCTATAAATTATTCAAGCAGATAATATGAATCAAATTTTTTTTGTCAGAAACGAATATGGTTTGCGACAAAAAAAAAGATTATTTATTTTTGAATAGTTGCAATAGAGAAAACAATATAGCCAATTTAATACAAAAATTGACCATGAAGACTATTGTCCAGTGTTTTTGGAAAATGCTAAAAGGTTAACTTTTGGTAAAAGTCATCGGCTTAAATAAGACGTAACAACAACAACAGGCTAACAACAACAGCTATGAGCAAAAAGAAATTCATCAAATACATTTTATTATACATCACTCTATTCATCGCTTGTCCCATGTTTTTATTGGGCAAGTCTGATGGAATAGTAGGAAGTATAGCTATTTTACCGACAACGCCAACGGCTTGTAATTATAACGGTACGACCAACGTGAATTTGTCACAATCGGGCGGTAGCAATGCCGTAGGCGAAACTACGAGTTACGTTTTGACGGATTTATCGGGAGAAATATTAGCCATAGAAAATACCTCAATCTTTACAGGATTGACAACCACCGATTACGGAAGTTACGCTGTAAGTTATGACAATACAGGCACGATAATAGGTTTGACAATTGGTCAAAATATCCAAAATGTCAACAGTTCAGGCTGTTTGGATTTTTCAGAACCGTATAGTTTTAAAATCTGTCCGTTAGAATTACCGACAACGCCAACGGCTTGTAATTATAACGGTACGACAAATGTTACCCTATCACAATCGGGCGGTAGCAATGCAGCAGGCGAAACGACAAGTTACGTTTTGACGGATTTATCGGGAGAAATATTAGCCATAGAAAATACGTCAACTTTTACGGGATTGACAACCACAGATTACGGAAGTTACGCCGTAAGTTATGACAATACAGGTATAATTACAGGTTTGACAATCGGTCAAAATATCCAAAATGTCAACAGTTCGGGCTGTTTGGATTTTTCAGAACCGTATAGTTTTAGAATCTGTCCGTTAGAATTACCGACAACGCCAACGGCTTGTACTTATAGTGGTACGACCAATGTTACTTTGTCACAATCGGGCGGTAGCAATGCAGCAGGTGAAACGACAAGTTACGTTTTGACGGATTTATTGGGAGAAATATTAGCCATAGAAAATACGTCAACTTTTACGGGATTGACAACCACCGATTACGGAAGTTACGCCGTAAGTTATGACAATACAGGCACGATAACAGGTTTGACAATCGGTCAAAATATCCAAAATGTCAACAGTTCGGGCTGTTTGGACTTTTCAGAACCGTATAGTTTTAGAATTTGTCCGTTAGAATTACCGACAACGCCAACGGCTTGTAATTATAACGGTACGACAAATGTTACCCTATCACAATCGGGCGGCAGCAATGCCGCAGGCGAAACGACAAGTTACGTTTTGACGGATTTATCGGGAGAAATATTAGCCATAGAAAATACGTCAACCTTTACAGGATTGACAACCACCGATTACGGAAGTTACGCCGTAAGTTATGACAATACAGGTACGATAACAGGTTTAACAATTGGTCAAAATATCCAAAATGTCAATAGTTCAGGCTGTTTGGACTTTTCAGAACCGTATAGTTTTAAAATCTGTCCGTTAGAATTACCGACAACGCCAACGGCTTGTAATTATAGCGGTACAACCAACGTGAATTTGTCACAATCGGGCGGTAGTGACGCCGCAGGCGAAACGACAAGTTACGTTTTGACGGATTTATCGGGAGAAATATTAGCCATAGAAAATACCTCAACCTTTACAGGATTGACAACCACCGATTACGGAAGTTACGCCGTCAGTTACGAAACGGTAAGTGGAATTACAGGTTTAACAATCGGTCAAAATATCCAAAATGTCAATAGTTCAGGCTGTTTGGACTTTTCAGAACCGTACAGTTTTAGAATTTGTGCGTTGAGTTGTAATTATACAGATGTAACAGCAGTTACGCTAACCGAAATAGGTGGTAGCAATGCGGCAGGTGAAACAACTCGTTATGTCTTGACAAATTTAGCTGGGCAAATATTGGATATTCAAACGAATCCAACTTTTAATAATTTGACCGATACAACTTATCAAGCTCATGCGATTAGTTATGAAACGGCAAATGGTGTAATTGGTCTAACGGTTGGACAAAATATTTTAAATATAACAAGTTCGGGTTGTTTTAATATTTCAAATTCTTATAATTTCAGAATTTGTAATAATTCAATTGATCCTGAAAACTGTACAAATGGGATAGATGATGATGGTGACGGTTTGATAGATTGTGAGGATACGGATTGTAATTGTCCGCCTCCGATAACGAGAGTACCTCCAGTTATTCCACCGTTTTTCCCTCCAGGTTGCGATTATGAAAGTAATCAAACGATTACATTCATGGCAATGGGCGGCACAAATGCAAGTGATGAAACGGTACAATATATTTTGACTGATGGAAATGGTGAGATTTTACAAATTAATAATTCGACAATGTTTAATGGTGTTGTGGCAGGAAATTATATGGCTTATGCTGCATCATATCCGACAGCATCGCCACCAAACAATTTGAATGTTGGTCAAAATATTATGAATATCGTCGCAAGTTGTATTGATTATTCAGCACCTTATATTTTTACGATTTGTGATAACATCATCCCAGGAATGTGTGATTATACGCTAAGTGAATCCATTAATTTAATTACAAATGGAGGAAGTAGTGGCGGCACGATGACGACGGAAAAGTATTTTGTTACCAACGAACAAGGTTTGATTTTAGGTACATCAACCTCGTCAAGCTTCTTAGGTTTACCAAATGCAGGAAATTATTTTGCTTACGTATTGACTTATGAAAGCTCCGCAACTTTAAACAATGGTAATGTTAATGACAATATTAACAATACGTCGGTAACCAACGCTTGTTTTGACTGGTCGCTGCCGCACGTTTTTCAGGTTTGTAATAATGTAGAAAATTGTGCGAACGCTGTCGATGATGACGGTGACGGTTTAGTTGATTGTGATGATCCTAACTGTCAAGTCGCTGCACCGGTGGGAATAATATTTGATTAATTAGAAATTAAAAAACAATCCGTTATTAAATAATTTAGGTGAAGAGTATTCATAAGTGAATATTCGACTGTTTTGAATAAGCCTGCCTTACCTATTATCTGTTTTGTAGGCTTTTCAATTTTTAATAAATGTGATTTAAAGATACGGTAGGGATATAAATGTGGACTTTTAGTTGATTTTGGTATCAAGGCAAAACAATACAGACATTAATAACACTACCAAAGACATTTTATAATTCTATTATAAAATAATGTGATACACTTCAAGGTTGCTCCAACTCCGGTTGGCAGCAGCCTTCTTTTTTTGTCAATTTTTTATAGTGGCAATTGAATCACAAATCGACTCCCTTTTCCTTCCTCACTTTCTAATAAAACTTTACCACCCAACTTATCTGCGCTCAATTTCACAATCGCCAAACCAATTCCCGACCCCTCATAAGCACCTCGATTATGCAACCGTTTGAACATTTTAAAAACCTGTGCGTGATATTGTTTATTAATACCAATACCGTTATCCGAAATGATAATTTCGTGATGTGTTTCCGTTTTATGATAATCAATTTCGACCGTTGGTTTATCGGATTTATTATACTTCAAACCATTTTCAATCAAATTTTTTAGCGTTGTAAACAACAAAGAATTACTTGATTGAATCGTTGGTAATTCAGCCGTCAAAACTTGACCATTATATTTTTGAATACTTTCTTCAAGCTGCTCCACGATGCCAATTGTTAATTGATTCAAATTAACCTCCTCCGTTTCAATCGTTTCATTTTTGGACATGGTAGTGTAATTTGCAAAATCTTCAATTAACGTATAAAGGTGCGAAGTACTCCGTTTTATCGTATTAAAATCTTCGCCTAAACTTTCTTTTAAATCTGGTGGTAATTTCTTGAAAATCAAACCTGCGTAGCCACCGATAATCCGAATCGGCTCTTTAATATCGTGGGAAGCAATGTAATTGAACGTGCGAAGTTCTCTATTTGCCTGTTCGAGGTTTTTATTGGCACTTTGAAGTTCGGCGGTTCGTTCTTGAACTTTTGTTTCGAGTATTTGATTTAACCTTTTCTTTCGTTGATTCGCACGATAGATAAGACTTCCCCAACCGATAGCAAACATCAAAGCCAAGATTAAACCAAGAGCCGCCAAGGTTCGATTTCTTATCGTTTGCTCCGCAATTTCTTGATTTTCCTTCAATAATTTATTTTCAATCCCTTTTTGCAGCACATCGTATTTTATCGTAAGTTCATCAATTTGTTTTTTACTTTCTATATTATAGAAACTATTAACAACAATTTGATACTTTTTGAAAGTCGCCAACGATAAGTCATTCTTACCAGCCTTTATATAAGCAGTTGTCAAACTACCATATAATTCTTTTTTGAAATGAAAGTCTATATTTAAGGCAAGTGCTTGTTTCATAAGGCTAATTCCCTTTATATGGTCTCCACGTTTATTTGCTATTATGGACAACATACCTAAGGATTCTGCTTCACCTGCAATGTATTTTGCCTCCTTCGCTGTATTATATGCGATTGTTATATAGTTTTCAGCAATATCCAGCTTTTCTTTATTTGAATAAATAGCTCCAATATTATTTGAAATGGCAACAATCGCATATTTATTATTTGTTGTGCGAACAAGGTCGAGCGCTTGAGTAAAATATAGAAGGGCACTATCAGGTTTTTCATATTCCACATAGATACTTCCAAGACTATTTAAAAGTGCAGCAATCATTTCTTTATCGTCTATTTCATAAGCCTTTTTTAGTCCAATTTTATTATACCTTAATGCCTTATCATTACTTTTTTGAATCGTATGTATATAAGCTATTGCCATTAAGGCTTGTAACTCCTTTCGTGTAAGGTCATTTTTTTTTGATATTTTTAATACTTGATGTTGTATTTCTAATGCTTTATTATAAGAGCCTACCTTAAAATAGGCTTCTCCCATACCAAAAAGAATAGATGCTTGAAGCTCTTTGTTTGCTATATAATTTGCCTTGTCTAATGCTTCTTGCAATACGACTATAACACTATCTATAGATATATTTCTGGTATTATATATACTGCCTAAGTATAATAAAGCGGTTACTTCTTCTTTTAGTAGATTATTTTTCCTCGAAATTTCTCCCATTTCAAGACTAAAACGCTCGCTTTGTTCACTATCTACCGTATAGTAGAATCGCATTAATTTTTCAATCGCTTTGATACGAATCGTATCATGTTGATTACTCGCAACAATGTTCGTCAAACGATCAACATTCAGACTTTGAGAAAATAAATTCGGTAAAAAAGAAAATAGTAGTACTGCAAAAGAGATGATTAAATATAGATGTTTGGGGTGGTCTAATTTCTTTAATTCTTTCATTATTAAATATTATTTATTTTACGACATAATTTTTGTACTAATTTTTATGTTCTTTTGATAAATCCAGTAGAAAATTAGATTTTTGTGCTTATCGAATACCTTTTGTGCCTGCCGCATTGCTCAGCAGTTGAAGTGCCGTCAAAACATCAAAAAAAGCCAACGACTGGATTTTTCAAAAAACCATTTTTATAATGGCAAATGAATAATAAACTGACTGCCCTTACCTTCTTCACTTTCTAACCCAATATTCCCGCCTAATTTTGCAATACTCAATTTCACAATCGCCAAACCAATTCCCGAACCTCCATAAGCACCTCGATTATGCAACCGTTTGAACATTTCAAAAACCTGTGTGTGATATTGTTTATTAATACCAATACCGTTATCCGAAACGATAATTTCGTGATGCGTTTTGGTTTTATAATAATTAATTTCGACTGTTGGTTCATCGGATTTATTATACTTCAAACCATTTTCAATCAAATTTTTCAGCGTTGTAAATAATAAAGAATTACTTGATTGAATCGTTGGTAATTCAGCCGTTAAAACTTGACCATTATATTTTTGAATACTTTCTTGCAAATCGGCAATGACATTATACGTCAATTGATGCAAATCAACTTTGTTTAGCTCAATCGTTTCATTTTTGGACATGGAGGTATAACTCGCAAAATCCTCAGCCAACGTGTAAAGCTGGGAAGTACTCTGTTTTATCGTATCAAAATATCCGCCCAAGTTTTCTTTTAAATCCGAGGGTAGTTTCTTAAAAATCAAACTCGAATAACCGCTAATCACTCGTATCGGCTCTTTAATATCGTGGGAAGCGATATAATTGAATGTACGCAGTTCGTAGTTTGCCTGTTCGAGTTCTTGATTTATTACCGCTAAGTTTCCGTTAGCGGTTTGAAGGTCTGTCGTTCGTTCCGCAACGATTGCCGTTAATTCAGCATTATTTTTTTTCTTGAGTTGATTCGAATGATAAGAAGCCGTCCCCCATCCGATGGTCAATATTAAGGCAGCAATCAAGCCCCCCGCCAGATATTCACGATTGCGAATTGTGCGTTTTGTGCCTTCTTGTTGAGATTTAAGCAGTTGGTTTTCAGTTTCTTGTTGATTGACCTCGTATTGGATTTTTAAATTATTGATTTGATTGGATTTTTCGGTGTTATAAAGACTATCCGAAAAAGTATGATATAATTGTTGATTCGAAAAAGCCATTTTATAATTACCCTGTGCCTCATAACTATCACTCAAATACTTATAGAATTTACTTCTGATCAACATCTCCCCGTTTTCGCCCAAAATCGTCAAAGCCTCCTTTGCCTTACTAATTGTTTGATTATATTGTTTTTGTTGATAATAATTATCACACAAATAGGTCAGAGCGGTACCGACGCAATAGCTATCCTTAATCTTTGAAGCGACTTGATAGCTTTCCTCTAAATAGGAATAGGCAATCTCATATTGTTTCTTTTTATTATAAACCGACCCAATATTTGCTAAACTAAGTGCTAAGAAATATTTATCATCCACCGCTCTATTGACCTCCAAAGCTCTTTTATAAAGCACCAATGCCGAATCAATTTTGTTCTGTTGGGCATAAATATTCGCAAGATTACTCCCTAATTGACTGACCACCACAGTATCATTTATTTCAGCACCAATTTTCATCGCTTTTAAATAATAACTTTTGGCGTTTTCTAAATCACCATCTTTTTTTAGCACCAGTGCAATATTCCCCAGACAGCGAATCGCACTTCCTTTATCTCCCTGTTCATTAAATATGGTATAGGCTTGTTGATACAAGGAAAGTGCTTTTTCTTCTTGACCAAACTTCTCATAGGTTATCGCCATACTATTAGAAATCATACCTTTCAAACGAGTATTATCAACAAGTTTTGCCTGTCTCATACCTTTCTGAAAGGTAGTTATTATCGTATCAAGACCATAATCTTCGGTGACGTAATTCATCCCAAGTATATTATAAGCGATACCCGCATGGAAGCCATCTTTTATTTTTTTGGAGAAGGTTAATAATTTTTTGGTATAATAAATACTTCGGGTACGGTCTTCTTGACGATATTTTATAGCTAATTGGTATAATACCTCTAATCTCGTGGTATCGTGTATCTTAGTTTGAATCAAATACTCTAAGCTATCTAATTCATTCGCTTGTGCTTTTAAATTAGAAGAAAAAAATAAACCAATAATAATTAATAATGAAATTTTCAAAATATGAGGTTTCATATCTGTGTTAACGGTTTTCTTATAAAAAATGTGCATATCCAAAAAAGTCGTAGATTTATATTTTTTTTGATAAAACCACTACAACAAAAGTAAACAGACTTAACTTTTTTATAATTTTTTAATTTTAACAAACAATATATTGATGTTTAGTAATTGATTTAAATTATGATTCGGTATTTAAAATTAGAATATCAAACTCGTAACTTGAAATTTACAATTTTACCCGTATTTTTTGAACGTTAAAAACATATAGTGCAGGAAGTTGCAAAAGGGTTGCGTGAGGTTTTTAATTTTCTAAAAAGTCTTGTATTATCAACGCTTTGCAGCAGTAAAGAGTCGTCTATTGAAAAATTTAGCTCCAATAAAAAAATCGGGTAGTGCTGTAAATATGCACTACTAATTTATTGAAAGGCAGTATTTGCAGCGGCTCGAAAATTTAAAAAGTACGCAAGTGTGGCACTGCCAAAAATCGTAAAAAAATAAAAACTCAATCAAAGGTTATTTTTTCGAACCACAAAAGAAACTTTATAATAAACGATTTTTCTATCAAAAAATGTTTGCAAAGTAAGCATAAAATAGAATTCTGTCAATTCAACTTTTCATAGTAAAACCCTTTACCTGTATCGTTGTATTTTTTATAATTCAGCAATTTACTTTCAATTTATTTTAAAGCAAATTATAAAAATAATTAAAACGTGTTAGCTAACAAATATTCGTTAATTTTTTTACGGAAATAATATAAAAAAGTGACATTGCAAATATGGTTTTGCAGTATTTTTTCTACTTCAATCCGTCTTTTTTCATTTCCAGACCATAACCAAACAAAGCAAAATCATATTTCACAGGGTCATTTGCATCAAATTGTTTGAGTGTTTCAGTCAATTCCAAAACCGTTTGCCAATCGGTCTGCTTGCGACTGATTAGGTTGAATTTTCGAGCAACTCTATCCACATGAACGTCTAACGGTATCAATAATTGACTCGTTTTAATATCTTTCCATAATCCCAAATCCACGCCATTATTATCATTGCGAACCATCCAACGCAAAAACATATTCAGCCGTTTGCAAGTCGATTTTCGGGCAGGCGTTGCGATGTGTTTTTGAGTGCGTTTTGGTGCATTTTCGTGATCAAAAAAGAGTTGATTGAAACCAATTAACGCATTGCCGATATGTTCGTCTGTCGGTTTCAAATGTTGGGCGAAAGCCGTTTCAAGCGTTTGATTTTCTTGATAATATCGTTTAAAAAAGTCCAAAAAATACAAGGTATCCGTCGGTTGAAACGTCCGATGTTTCCAATTTAAAAACGGTTTGAGGTCGCTATCTTCATAATTCATAACAAAATCAAAAGGTGCATTATCCATCAAATCCAACAAATCATTTGCCTTATTAATAATCGTCACCCGCTGTCCCCAGGCGAGCATTGCTATCCAAAACCCTGCAATTTCAATATCTTGCAATTTTGAAAAACGGTGCGGAATTGAAATTGGGTCATTTTCAATAAATTCTGGTTGATTGTATTTTTCGACTAATTCATCGAGGTGTGTTATCATTTTTTTTATCTTTTAATCTTTTAAAATGTCTAACTTTCTTGCAAAAGTAGTTTTAATAACGAAAAAGGCAGCAATGAGTTTTGAATTTGCATTTGAATTTCAATTCGTGTTGCTTATCTTTACTCCAATGAGTTTTTGTATCAACTTCGCCTTAAAATATACGGATTAATTATGAAAAAATATTACCTTTTACCGTTCGCTATAATTACATTATTGAGTTGTAAAAAAGATGGAAAATATGGCATAAACTTCGAGCCAATCGACGTGAATTATCCCGTTTCGACAAAAGGTAAGGTGACCGATAACTATTTTGGAACGAAAGTCGCCGACCCTTACCGTTGGTTAGAAGGTATTGATAATCAAGCAACTAAAGATTGGGTAACGGCTCAAAACGATTTGACGTTTGGTTATTTAAAACAAATTCCATTTCGGGAAAAGGTCGCAAAACGATTGAATACGCTTTGGAATTATGAACGCTATTCATTGCCAATTGTGAAAGGTGATAAAACGTATTTCTTTAAAAATAATGGATTACAAAATCAATCTGTTTTGTACGTGCAGCAAGGCGAAGAAACAAAAGTTGTTTTTGATCCAAATGAATTAAATGCAGATGGAACGATTTCTATTTCAACCTATAGTTTTTCTAAAAATGGACAATATTTTGGTTACGGATTGGCAGAAAGCGGTTCGGACTGGCAACGGATTTATGTGCAGGATTTGGTAAGTGGCAAAACGTTGGCGGACGAGATAAAGTGGGTGAAATTTTCGGGAATTTCGTGGTCAGGAAATGGTTTTTTTTATAGCCGCTATCCAGAACCAAATGAAGGTCAAGCCCTTTCGGGAACGAACGAATTTCACCAAGTTTATTTCCATGAAGTTGGTACAAAGCAAGAAAACGACGCTTTGATTTTTGCGGATAGAACGAATGCAAAACGTAATTTTTATACTTCAACGACTGACGACGAACAGTTTTTGATTTTGAATGCTGTAGAATCGACAAGCGGCAACGCCTTGTATTTTCGAGATTTGACGACTGAAAAATCTGGCTTTATGCCAATTTATGAAACGTTTGAAAATGATTTTAAGGTCATTGGAAATATGAATGATAAACTATTGATTTTGACGAATCATAACGCTCCGATGAATCGAATTATCGTCATTGATACCAAAAATCCTGCGAAAAAAAACTGGGTCGAATTGATTGCGGAAAGCGGTAATGTACTGCAAGATGCGAAAATAGTCGGTGGTCGAATCATTGGAAAATATTTAAAAAATGCGGTCAGCCAATTAAAGGTTTTTAATGTTGATGGCGAGTTTGAACAAGAAATTGAATTGCCCGAAACGTATGGAACAGTTGGTAATTTTAGTGGAGAATTAAATCAATTATACTTTGATTTTCAATCGTTTATACAGCCCGAAGGCGTTTACCAATGCGATATTTCCAAAAAGAAAAAAGCAACGATTTACAAAACGCCAAAGGTCGATTTCGATGCGGAAAGTTACATTACGCACCAAGTTTTTTATTATAGCAAAGACAGTACGAAAGTCCCGATGTTTGTGACGTACCGAAAAGATTTGTTGCAAAATGGCGAAAATCCAACGTGGCTTTATGGTTACGGCGGTTTTAATATTAGCATCACGCCTACTTTTAGTCCCGAAAAAGCCTACTTTTTAGAAAAAGGTGGTGTTTATGCGGTGGCGAATATTCGTGGCGGTGGCGAGTTTGGCGAACGTTGGCATAAAGGCGGGACGGTTCTGAATAAGCAAAATGTATTCGACGATTTCGTTGCGGCAGCTGAATTTTTAATTGAAAAGGATTATACTTCGAATCAAAAAATAGCGATTGAAGGGCGGTCAAATGGCGGCTTATTGGTTGGTGCGTGTATGACGCAGCGACCAGATTTGTTCAAAGTTGCCTTGCCAGGCGTGGGCGTTTTGGATATGTTGCGATTCCACAAATTTACGATAGGGTGGGCGTGGACAACTGATTATGGCTCCAGCGAAGACTCGACACAATTCAAATATTTGTACGGTTATTCGCCTTTGCACAACATCAAAAAAGTAGCATATCCAGCCACGCTCATCACAACGGCAGATCATGACGACCGAGTTTTTCCAGCTCATTCCTTCAAATTTGCGGCAACGCTTCAAGCGAATCAACAAGGCGATTCGCCTATTTTAATCCGCATTGATAAAAATGCTGGTCACGGAGCAGGTAAGCCTACGTCGATGAAAATTGCGGAAGCGACCGATAAAATTAGTTTCGTATTGTTTAATTTGAATGTTGGGGATTAGGAGTCGGACGATTTGAAAGCCTGCCTGACGGCGAAGGCAAGCGTCCGACTCTTTCGTAAAAATCACCAATCAAAATCACCAAACCGTGCAAATAGGATTTTTAGAAATTACATTGTTGGACGTACTGGACGTGTTGATAGTCGGCTATTTATTATTTCAGACTTACAAATTGCTAAAAGGCAGTTTGGCGTTTAATATATTTTTGGGTTTGGTTTTCATTTACGTTTTGTGGTGGCTGGTCGATATTTTGAACATGGATATGCTTTCCTTGATTTTGAATCAAGTGGTGAGCGTAGGCGTAATCTTTTTACTTATTGTTTTTCAGCCTGAAGTTCGACGATTTCTATTGATTATAGGACGCAGTGTGTTGCGCCGTCGTCCCGCTTTTCTTAATCTTTTGGGCAATAAAAAACTACAAATTACGGATGCTCAATTATTCGATATTCAATCGATTTGTGAAGCGGTTGGTTTTTTTAGCCAACATAAAATCGGTGCATTGATTGTTTTTGTTAAAAATCCCAACGTTTTAGGCTTGTCGAATCAAGGTACGTCAATCAATGCCGATATTTCCGCTCGATTGTTGGAAACTATTTTTTATGGTGAAAATCCATTACATGACGGGGCTGTGATTATCGCTAATCAAAAAATTCATGCCGCAAGTGCAGTCTTACCCATTTCTGAAAATAAGGATTTGCCTCGTGATATTGGGCTGCGACACCGTGCCGCTATCGGCATCACCGAAAATGTGAACGTATTGGCGTTAGCTGTTTCAGAAGAAACTGGAACGATTTCTACGGCTCAAGATGGGAATTTGTATCGAGGTGTTACGTTAGAAGTTTTGGAAAAATTATTGAAGAAAGAGTTTAGCGCGGTAGGGTAATAGTGTTAATTCGAGAACTGAAAAACTTACAATGTTAGAGGAATAGCCTGAGTTTTTAATTGAAAATATGAGAACAAAAAAATACGCTTTTATCAATCTAAAAACCCCAAAACTTGCCAATCAATCAAACCTTGTGACAACCGACTTTAAATAACGACTTAAAACCATAGATAAAAGTAAAACCACCATGCGATTAGACCAAATAGAAGAATATAGTATTGATTTTGTGACACAAAATGCGATTCAAGCGTTATTACAAAAGAGTTTTGAGTTTTACCCATCGGATAGGATTTTTTATAAACAAGTACCCAGTTTTCGTTTGTTGTTGTGGGATAAAGATATTTTAGCAGCCCAAGTCGGTATTGTTTTTCGAGTGATTTCGTTGGATAAACAGCCTTTCCGAATTTTTGGATTAATGGATTTATGTGTTGACGAAAATTATCGAAGCCGAAGAATTGGTTCTAAAATCTTGAAAAAAATTGAAAAAATAGGACAGGAGAATAATATTGATTTTATCTTATTATTGGGTGGAATTCAAGATTATTACCAACAAAAAGGCTTTCAAATGGTCGAGAATAGTTGCCGCTGGGTTTTGCTAAAAGATTATGAAACACTGGGCATTATTAACCGAAAAATACCCGAAACGCTTTTGATAAAATCGCTTTCGGATAAAAAATGGGACGAAAATGCAAATTTAGATTTGATGGGTTTTGTTTTTTGATTTTTTTGAGCAAAGATCAGTCAAATTTTAAAAATCCGACCGAATCTTTCCATTTCTCAAAATGCAATTCCAATACTCGCCCCAAACCTCGGCAACGCACCAGCCAAAGTTGCTCCCAAAGGTAGCGTCCTATCAAATTTGACAAAATCATTAATGCGTTCATCAGAAGTTGTACTAACTACCTCAATATCAACACTTTCTAACGTAAAAGTCGTAAAACCCAGACCTGAAAAGAAATCGAGGGTAATTCTGTCCGCAATCAAAAATTGATAGCCGAGAAGTCCACCAAATTCCAAAAAAGTAAGGTTCGTTCCACCATTAATCGTGAAAGCGGAAGACAAACTATTGATAGTGAATTTCGTCCGAGTGAAACCCAAATAAGGTGCTAAATACAAGCCTTCGGGAGCATCTTGATCAAAAAAAGAATGCAAATGAAAACGAGCTTCGGGCAGTACGCCAATCAATCGCATATTCACGCCGTAATCTACCTCAACCGAGCCTAAACTGCTGAACGTAAAGGTTTTAGTATCTTTGAAATCATAAAACATAAAACGCCCTGTAAGCGTAGCCGATTTGTTATCGGTGTAAGCTCGCTCGTAAGCTACCGAAAAACCACCGATTCCTATACCTAAAAGATTGACTTTCAGCGCGTTTTGTGGCGTATATTGCGCGTTGCTTTGAATTGTGCCTAAGCATAAAAAGAAAATTGATAAACCGAATAAAAGTATTTTTTTCATAGTCAAATAGTTGATAATTAAAATTAAAATCGTCCGTCAAAATTAAAAACAGACGAACCTAAAGAGGTATGATTTTTTATTAATACGAATTATTGCAGTGTAAATATACTTTTATATCGCAATACCAAAACACCTTTATACCCTTAAAAATTACATCATTTTTACTTTAGTTAGAATTCGTAGGTATTTTTTTAGAAATTTACAGTACCAAATTTTAATGCAATAGGAATTAAACAAATTATTCAAGATTTATGAATAATTTGCATCACGTTGTTTCTATTGTCTAAACTAAAAAAAACTATGTCACCCGAAACTAATATTATGCTTAATGGTCAAAACTTGACGATTGACCAAGTGATAAAAGTTGCGACGGAATACGTCAAAGTAGAAATTGCAACTGATGCGTTAGAAGATGTTATTGAAAGTCAAATTTTTATTACCAATCAAGTCGAGCTGGGCAAAATTGTTTATGGCGTAACGACGGGGTTTGGTATTAATGCTGACAAAATTATCGCCAAAAAAGATGCAAGTAAATTGCAGCGAAACCTGTTGATGTCACACGCTTGTGGCGTTGGAAGACCTTTTGAAGAGGCGATTGTGCGAGCCGTGATGGTCATTCGCTTGAATACTTTATTGGCTGGTCATTCGGGCGTTCGTTTGGAAACGATTCGCCTCTTGCAGCAATTTTTGAATTATCAAATCCACCCCGTTATTCCGATTCAAGGTTCGGTCGGAGCGAGTGGCGATTTGTGTCCGTTGGCGCACATGTCGATTCCATTAATGGGCGAAGGTCGGGTGGTTTTTGAAGGTCAAACATTGGTAACAAAAGCGTTATATGAATTACCTGCCATTCAAAAAATCAACGAAACGATTGCGAAACAAAACGCTGCCGCTAATTCTCCGTTGGATAAAATGCCGCAAATTATACCGATTGAATTATCTTATAAAGAAGGTATCGGATTGAGCAACGGCACGACTTTGATGGTTGCGTTGGGCGTTTTTGGCGTTTATCAATCTTATGATTTGATGGATAAAGCGACATTAAGTGCCGCTTTGATGATGGAAGGTCATTGTTCTCGTCCGCAGGCTTTTGATTCAAAAATTCATGCGGTTCGTAAGCATACGGGACAAATCAGAGTTGCAAAACGTATGAGAGAAATTACCAATGGCTCAACCATGATTGGCATTCGACCAATTGATATTTTCTGTCATTTTCCAACAAAAATCATCTCGGAAGATGCTGATTTGACCATGCTTAAAGAGCCTTTAAAAAAAATGCACGACCATTTAAAGGAACATATTAACCATACGGAAAATCTTGAAATCCAGTTGATGGCGGAAGATCGTTTGATTGAAATTGAGCATTTATTGAATATTAAAACTCCTGAGAGTCAATTAAAATTGAAGCATCTTAAATCAATTTTAGATTTTATACCGCAAGTATTTTGTGATTTTGTATTAAAATTCATAAATCCAAATATTGAGGATAAAGCCCAATGGGAAATGTTGATTAAGGTTGTTAAGAAAAAAATTATGCCGCAAGATGCGTATTCCATTCGTTGTTTGCCACAGGTTTTTGGGGCAAGTATGAAGGCGATAAGGCACGCAGAAGAAATCATTACCAATGAATTAAATGCCGTGGTCGATAATCCGATTATTTTCTTGCGTGGGCAAGTTTTGCCAGATGGCAGTCAAGTTCATCAAAATGAAGTGATTTCCGCAGGGAATTTTCACGGTCAGCCAATTGCCTTGGTATTGGACTATTTAAAATTAGCCGTTGCCGAAATGGGCAATATTATGGAACGTCAAGTCAATAAAATGGTCGATTCTGCCACAAATGACGCTTTACCAGCGTTTTTAATTGTGGACGCAGGACTAAATTCTGGCTTAATGATTCCGCAATATACAGCAGCAGCCTTAGTTTCAGAGAATAAAGTTCTGGTTCACCCAGCTTCCGCAGATTCGATTCCGACCAGTGCGAATCAAGAAGATCACGTCAGTATGGGTCCAATTGCTGGACGACAATTATTGGAAATTTTGGGTAACGTTCAGAAGGTTTTGGCGATTCACACTTTGACGGCAAAACAAGCGGTCGATATGCGTTTGCTGCAATTTAAAGGGAAAGTTCCGGTACAATTGGCGGAAGCCACCCAAAAATTATACAAGCAAGTGAAAACCGCTGGAATAACGACTATTGAGGAAGATCGTTTCCTTTGGGAGGATATCGAGAAGGTGATTAAGATGTATGGGTTTTAGAGATGTGCCTGTCCCGAGAACTCGGTGATTGATGTGTTGATGTTTGGAAATAAAAAACTCCTGTTTTTGCAATTGCAAAACAGGAGTTTTTTTTGTTATGCTACTAAATATTGTTCTTTTACACTTTGAAAACCTGTATTTTCAAGTGCTTTTTCAATATCTAAAATGGATAATTCTGTGCTTTTATAACTTTCAATCATACGAATCAAATCCCTACGATGACTCTTTAAAGATTTCTCATTTAGATTAAAAACTTCAATTGTCTTATTAGCTCTCTCAATTAAGGGCTGACTAATTCCTTTTGATTTTGAAATAACTTCACCATTCGCCAGATATTCAAAATAATCTTGTACAATATCAACCACAGGATTAAAAATATCCAAATAAGCTTCAAGACTTATTTTAGATTTCATGTCTTTATACCTCGCTCCAAAATCATCATCATTACAAGATACAATTAAATTGTTCCAATCAAACGTTTTTGTATTATCCAAACTCCGTTTAATATAATGGTCAATATGACTACTTTTTTCATCTTCGATAAGCAGCTCTGTATATCCACACAAAAATAATTGTTCTTCCATCAAAATGGTTTCCCGGCTTTCTTTGTAACATTCATAAGATGGTAAATTAGGCTTACTAAAATTATGATTCCAATCTGCTCCGGGATTGTTTCTTTTAAAATCATCAAAACATGGCAATGGCTTTTGTTTATCAATTTTTCTCATTACGCTTTTCTTTTCGGGTTAATTCAAGTTTAATGGTCGTAATTTCAGAATCACTTTTTCCAATCATGGATTCTAATTTTTCAAATTCTGTTTTAAAAATCACTTCTTTTTGTTGATTTGTTTTAATCAATGCCCAAACTTTATCAATTTGGTCTTGTGCTTCCTTATATCTTAAACTTTCAACATCAAAGAAATCTATTAAAATTTCATCAACAGGTTTTCCAAAAGAATTAAAATAAATATTTTTAATTTCTGTTGAATTTCCTGTTTTATGTAACGCAAAGATTTGTTCTTTTTTTAAACCAGATAAAATATTAGGCGAATGAGAGGTTATAAAATAGTGATTTGACGGTCTTTCCTCTTTTGACAAATCATAAATAAAATCTCGCTGCCACTTAGGATGCAAAAACACATCAGGCTCATCTAATAAAATCAACGCATTTTCATTAGCCATAAATTCGTGGATGCCCATGATAGTTAGGCGTTGTTGTTCGCCTTCGCTGAGATAATTTTGGTGTAAAAAAGTATCACTTCCTCTTTTTTTATAAGCCGTTGAAATAGATGCTATCATATTTAAACTTAGCAATGCGTTTAAATTATCAAATAAAATGCGTTCACTTCCCAACCTTTTTTTTACTTCAACCCAATTTCGTCTATTAAAGTTAAAATCATAATTTTTTTGAGAAAAATCTCCGTTATGTGTAAATTCTTTTAGAATATTTAAAAAACGTAATTGGTCTCCTTCAATATTCCAGAAACTATCTTTATTCTTTCCTTTTAAACTTCCTTTTTGAATCTGAATATTAATAGTTTCCTCTTCTTGAATCTGAATATTCAAATCTTCATTAAAAAATTTTTCAAGTTGAATGTTTTGTTCAAATGCCCCAAAACACGCCATTATTATATCAAAATGACCTTTTTCGATGTAATGAAGGAATAAGTTTTTTACAAGTTCTTCTTTTAGTGATTTTTCATTTTTTTTGGTTTGCTTAGTACTGAGGTTTTTGATGTAAATTTCTTGATGCTTTGTACAAAACGTTTTTATTCGTTCTAACCAACCAGCGTAATAAGTGATTATTTTTTGAGGCAATAATTTTTCATAATCATAATTTTGAATTAAATAATCTATTGAATAATCTGATACTGAATTTATTACGTATTCGTCGTTACCATTTCTACTCAATTTTAAAGTAACAGTTTCGTTTTTGCTGTAATAGCCAGATTTCAAATTAATTTGATAATCAACTTCTATATCTGATGGTTGAGGGATAGAAGTTTTATCTTTTGAATTTCTTTTTGCTTTTTCTACAAATTGCAAATGAGCTTCCCTAAAAATCAACAACAAAACCTCTAAAATCGTAGATTTTCCAGAACCATTTTCACCGATAAAAACAGAAACATTATCCTCGAAATCAATTTCAAAATTTTCTAAAATTTTATATTTCCCAACTTTAAGTCGTAATATTCGCATGAGTTTTTACTTAAATAAAATTTGATTAAAATAATTTGTTGCAGCGATTTGTTCTGTTTTTGCAGTTGTTTTTAGTTCGATTGCTTGCTGTCGAGTCGTATTCCAAAAGTTTGCAATTTCATTTTGAATGGCTAAAGGCGGCAAAATAATCGGTGCTTTTAAGAAAGTTGCAGCATTGATATTTTGTATTGCGATGCCGCTTTTATTTTGATTTATCCATGTTTGAAAAACGTTGGTTTGGGTATAAAAAATCAAATAATCGGGATTAATCAACGCTTCATTTACTCGAAAACGAATCAAATAACCTGCAAAAGCGGCTTTTCCCATTTCTGATTTATACAATAACGCCTTGCCAACCGAACCCGACCGAGCCAATAAAAAATCATTGTGTTTTAATAAAAATCGAGCTTCAAAATTTTGCGGTGAAAGTGCTGTTTCTTTTAACGTATTCCAATCATCAATATCCGAAATTCGCACATAACGCACGTCATCAAAAGTAGTGGCAACCGCTTGATTTGAACCATATTTTGGTTTTTCAATTAGTAGTTGTTCTAAAGTTACGGTTTCATAGTTTTCGCTACGAAAATCATTGACAAAATTCCAAATATCCCAAGTGTGAAAATTTGCATAATGGACAATTTCACCTTTAGAAAAATCGATTTTTTGTTCAATAATTTTTAATTGATTGTGAATGAAATTCGTTGATTGCTCGATTAAATCATTGTATTCATTTTCGCAATTTTCGACTGTTTTTATGATTTTTTGGTAGGTATGAACAATCTTTTTTTGTTGGTCAATTGACGGAATTGGAATTTCAAGATTTAAAAATAATTGCACCTTAATCCGTTGAAAAACAGTACCTTGACTTACTTCTTTCAACCGATTTAAAAACCATTCAGAATCTAAGATTAAAATAAAAAAGTCTTTTAAAATTATATTTTCATCGACATTCAAAACGATATAATCTGATGAAACAATTGCCTCATTTAAGGCTTTAGGAATAATGCCAAAACCGCCTTTTCGAGCATTGATTTTAGAAATAACTATATCGCCCGTTTGAACGATAAACTGCGTTTTTGTTTTAATATTTTTGCCATTTACGGCATCTCTTAATACAATTCCTTTTTGGTATAATTGCGTCGTAATTCGTTGGTAATTTTGATGATTTTCTAACTTTAGTTTTCGTTTTTTAACCGTAACAAAACCCCCAATTTTGATGCGTTGAAAAGTTGGATTGAGTGCATTTTTAGCCGTTTCAAATTCCGCAATTTGATAAGGATTCCAATTGATAAAATCAGAAAAAGCGACTTGAAAGGTTTGTAGCGTTGTATTATTCATAAATTCCTTTAGGTTCTGCGACTTGTCTTTTTTGTTTCGGAGTTGTTTCGTAATTTATTTTATTTTTTTGTGTTCCCCAAGCATTTGTTGTTGTTTCAAATAATTGAAATTGATGCGAAATTGCTTTAAATTTTTCATCAAAATCCGTATCAAAACTATTTTTATCAGCTTCCAAAAGTGATACAAATATTTGATAATCAAATAGTTTTCTTAATTCTGTTTTAATGAAAATTTCTTTTTTGGCAGCTAAAATATTTTGTTCTTTAATTTTTAAAACTGCTCCTGCTTTCGCATTTTCGTAAGCATGACTTTCTTCTATTGTGAATTTTTTTAAAAATAAAATACTTGAAGAAATACCAGAAGCACCGATTTTAAAGAAAATTTCTCTCGGCAAACCAGTAATATTTATAAGTTTTGCTTGACTTTCAATGTAGTTTCTAACGTCATTCAATCCTTCCGAACCCAAATTAAAGGTTGGTAAAATGATAGCCATTCTTCCGCCTGGTTTTAAAGATTTTAGACATTTTTCTAAAAAATAAATTTCTATTCTTGATGTAGATTTACTCACGTCAAAGAGTGAATTTTTTTCTTTAATATTGCCGAAAGGCGGATTGGCAAAAACAATGTCAAATAATTGATTATCAATAGGTTCTGATATTTTTAAACTTTCATTTTGCGTAATAGTTTCATCTGAAAATCCATGTAATTTTAAGTTTAATTTAGTCACTCGAACCATAAAATTAGACACGTCGTTTCCATAAATATTAGCTTTTGCCTGAAGTTGTTTTGCGTAGGTCAAAAAACCACCAGTTCCGCAGCAAGGGTCATAAATCGTTTCGCCATCTTTTGGGTCAATTATTTCGACCATATATTTGATGAGCGATAAAGGTGTATAAAATTGCCCCAAATTATTTTTAAAAACATTTTCTATGAAAAATTCAAAACCATTTCCTGTAATTTCAAAATCAAATTTTTCATCAAAAAAATGGATTGTATTTAACACATTTTCTAAAAAATTCGACTGTAAATTAATCCGTTCATGTGCTTGAAAAAAGCCAATATTATCTGTTTTGATTTGCTCAAATAATTGATAAAAATCCGTTTCAGAATATTTGCCAACATTCGCATCATAAAAAACTTTAGCGGATAAAATTTTCAATAATTCATTCACAATTTCGATATTCGACCACGATGAATTTTGTCGAATAATCTCAAATTGCAAAAACAATTCATTTGCCCACTTTTCAGATTTTTTATATGTTGTATTTACTTTTTGCACCTATTTATATTTTGAATGAAACAAGATAATGAAATATCTATCACAAAGTAAATCTATTACAAAAAAAAGTGATACCTCAACACGAAGTATCACTTTTTAATTTTCATTAGATATTTTAATTTTCATTAAAAAATCTTATTTCGCAGCTGCATAACGTACAGAAACCGCATTCCAATCAATTACATTGAAAAACGCCTCAACGTAGTCAGGGCGACGGTTTTGGTAATTCAAATAATAAGCATGTTCCCAAACATCAAGACCTAAAATCGGTGTGCCGCCACAAGAATCAACGTCCATCAAAGGATTATCTTGATTTGGTGTAGAACAAACCTCTACTTTTCCGTCTGTGTGAACACAAAGCCATGCCCAACCTGAACCAAAACGGGTTCCAGCTGCTGTTGAGAAAGTTGCTTTGAAATCAGCGAAAGAACCGTAAGCTGCATCGATAGCTGCTCCTAACTCGCCCGTAGGCTCGCCGCCACCGTTTGGTGACATTACTGACCAAAATAAGCTGTGATTAAAGAAACCACCGCCGTTATTGCGAACGCCACTGCCGTGAGCAGAAACACCAGCTAAAATAGCTTCGACAGAGTGACCTTCAAGGTCTGTTCCAGCGATAGCAGCGTTTAATTTTGCTGTATAACCAGCGTGGTGTTTTCCGTAATGGATTTCCATTGTGCGAGCGTCAATATGTGGCTCGAGTGCGTCGTAAGCGTAAGGTAATGCAGGTAATTCGAATGCCATTTTCTTTATTTTTTAACTATTAAAATGATTTTTCGTTGCCAATCGCCATTGCGACTTGCTGTAAAGGTAACACCCTTAATGTTAAGATGTTTTAAAATCGGTAGTTTTTTGAGGTTTTGGGAGATAAGGTTTGAGAGACGAGGATTTAAAGGATAAGGGGAGCGTAGCCGAATCTTATGCTGTTAATTTTTAGAGTCGAGCTATAATTTTAATATTTGAAAACAAAGTTTCAGCTACGCTTCCCCCTTGTCCCTTAAAATATCGAAAACCTCGTTCCCCAAAAAATCACCAACCATATTTCACCCAGTCTTCCTCATAATCAATATCCGAAAGCGTTGGTAACAGAGCATAAGTTTTATTTTTATTCTTAATAAAATTAATCGTTTGTGGAAAAACGGCTTCTGTACTCCAAGCGATATTTTGAAAAATTTCGGGTGTAAATGCTTTCATACCGAGCAAATAATAACCGCCATCGACCGCTGGACCAATCACAAAATCGTTGGTTTCTAATTTGGCGAAAGCCGAATCAATAATTTCTTTGGTTAAAGTCGCACAATCCGAACCAACAATAACCACTTTTGTCGCCCCTTTTTCAAAAGCCGTTTGAAAACCAGCCGCCATTTTTTTGCCTAAATCGCCCTCAATTTGTAATTGTTTATCAAAATCAGGATTATTCCATTCGTCATTTTCATTAATAAAATGCGAATAAAATAAATTGCGATGAGCGTCAATTTCAGTCGCAATATTTCGAGTATGTTTCAATAATTCTAAATAAATACGCAACGCCTCGTCATCGCCAACCGTTGCCGCAAGGCGAGTTTTTGCCCTACCTTTGATGGGGTTTTTGATGAATATTAGTAGGTGATTCATATTTTTGATTTTAATAAATAAAAAACGGTCACAAAAAAATATTTTGTGACCGTTTCTTAAAATAAGCAAATATTTTTCAATTAAATTATTGTTATAATATGTTGATTATTAAATTACTATGACAAATATAAATTTTTAAAAAGGAATATCGCCATCACCAGTTTCTGGTCGATTCATTTTTGATGGCAAAGTTTGTGGAATGCCAGGACTATATTCATTATCCTCAAAATTCGCAAAATCGGGATCTTCCAAGTTCGAGAATTTCGCAAATTGAGGCGTAAACTTCAATTTTATAGTTTCCAACGAACCATTTCTATGTTTTGCAATAATGATTTCACTCACATCTTTTAAAGAATTGCCCTCTTCATCTTCCATAATTTGGTAATATTCAGGACGATAAATGAACGAAACGATATCCGCATCTTGTTCGATTGCTCCTGAGTTATGAATGATAAAGTCATTCGCAACAAAATTGTGGTGATTTTCCACATGAATATCGTAAGTTTCTTCGCTGCTAACATGTGTGATTGAGGTAATTTTTTCCCACTTAATATCGCTATTTGCAATATCTTCTAATTCTTCATTTTCCAAAATGTCGGCTACTCGTTGTAATCGACTTCTTGAAATATTTGCCTTGTATAAATTAGAGCCACAGTATTGCGTTTCTAAAGCAGTTTGAAAACTACGTTCTGTAAATCCTTTTTCTTTTCTCAGTTCACGAATATTATTCCATAATTTTTTAGAAATAACATCAACATTAGGATTAGTTTCTTGCTCTTCAAAAATGTTGATTAATTCGTTTACTTTTTTAGCTTTTGCACCGAAAATACCTATTTCGTTGGCAAACTTCAAACAGTTTTCTTTTCCTGTAATTGATAATTGATAATTTGGTAAATAATCCCCTTTTTGTGCCTTACGAACAGCAGACTGAATTCCAAATCGCAATAATAAACTTCTCAAACCTTTGATTAATTCAAAAGAATTTGAACTGTAATGAAACTTGTGGCTGCCTTTATTTCCTCTAATAAAAACGCCACCATCGGTTGCCCAAAGATGTTTTATAAATAAAGCAACTTGACGAATATCGGCTTTGAAGATTTCATTTGGAATCGTTTTTTCGTTCGACCTTGCTTTTTTTCCACCGCATTTTGTCAATAAATTGATAAAAGGATGATGAACACTGTGTGCCAAATGATAAGGCGAAGGCATATAAATATGGTAATAATTATTTGTCGGTTTATCTTTTACCCGTCGAGTTTCGCAGTTCCAAAGTGTTTTAGCTGCATTTTCAACAACATTTAAAGAGTCCTCATCTTGACTTGTGTAATGAATCGGCTGTCTTGGAACATAACAACCATCACCAATCATATGAGCCAAAATAATAATTTCTTCGTCTTTTAAATCTGACGTTGAATTAGCGACAATATTTCTTGCTGTAGCAATTCTATCCCCAACCTTTAAATCCACAACTTGCTGCCAACCGCCAATTGTAAAAAACGGATGATTTAAACTTGCTCGAATTTTATTACCGGATTGTGTTTTAATTTCATAAATTTCTTTGACACCAGTTTTCCAAACATCTAAACATTTGGCAGGACGCAATTTATAATTTTCGTCCATTGCCAAAACCTCAAAACCGTTTTGTCCTTCTAACTCCGCAACCGCTTTATATTCGCCAGTTTTTGGTAAATAAATTAACGTGTCACCCGTAATACATTCCCTCAAATCCGACAACTGCGGACGCTTTGCACCGCCACGAGTTTCCACTGCACGAGACAACTGCGATAACGCAATCACAGGCACATTCAACTCCTTCGCCAAACCTTTCAAGGAGCGAGAAATCATACTAATTTCTTGCTCTCGATTGCCCTTTTGATCAGAGCCGCCAGTCATCAATTGCAAATAATCGATCACGACCATTTGAATATCGTGCTGCATTTTCAAGCGGCGACATTTTGCCCGCAATTCAAACACATTTATCCCAGGCGTATCGTCAATAAAAATCGGTGCTTCACTTAATTTTTCAACCGCCGAGTTCAATTGTTGCCATTCATAATCTTCCAATTGACCACTCCGCAACTTAGAACCAGGAATCTCCGCTTCCATCGAAATCAAACGCTGAACCAATTGCACATTCGACATCTCCAATGAGAAAAAGGCAACACCTTTTCCAAAATCCATTGCTGCATTCCTTGCTAATGCTAAGGTATAACTCGTTTTACCCATTCCCGGTCGTGCTGCTACAATAATCAAATCCGAAGATTGCCAACCCGAAGTTACCCTATCCAAAGATGCAAAACCAGACGGAACACCAGTCAAACCAGCTTCTTTTCCCGCCATATCTTCTAACTGCTTGACCGCTTTCGAGACCAAAGAACTCATACTTTCAGAACCTCGACTTAGGTTTTGTTCCGTGATTTCAAAAAGTCCTTGTTCGGCTCTATCCAATAAATCAAAAACGTCGGTTGTATCTTCGTAAGCATCTTGAATGACAGTCGTAGAAATACGGATTAACTCCCGCTGAATGTGTTTTTGAGCGATGATTCTGGCGTGAAATTCTATATTTGCAGCCGAAGCGACACGATTCGTTAACTCAACTAAATAGTATGCTCCACCAATTTTTTCTAACTCGCCAGCTTTTTTGACCTCTTCTGTAACCGTCAGTAAATCAACGGGTTGTAGCTTTTCAAACAACTTCATAATACACCTGAAGATGATTTGATGTGCTTCCATATAAAAACTTTCTGGTCGTAAAATATCAATCACGACCGTCAGGGCATCTTTATCCAACATCAAAGCACCCAAAACCGCCTCTTCCAAAGGCAAGGCTTGTGGCTGTACTTTCCCAAACATATAGCTTGACATGTCATTGTTTCGCTTATTTTTTCCCCTCAAATTCGCTGTTTTTTTGAGCGAATCCTCATTATTTGTATTATCGGTCATTAATTGAAATTGTAGCTAAATTTTCTAACAATAGATTTATATGTAATTAATTGAAATTAAACTGACAAGTTTAAAAAAAAGCGGAATATCAAAATCTTCTTATTTTTAAACGGTCAACTTATTTAGAATCTATTACTAAGCAATAATCGAATTAAATTAATCAGACATTTTTTGCTCAAATCATTGCCATAGTCTCCGAGTAATCGGGATAAAATGGGGCAGATTGCGATCGAAAAACTACCAATTTTTTAATAAGTCATCTCTCAAACAAATTTACGGCTAATTTTATAGAAAACAATAGGAATGATTTTGTATGAAATGTGAGTTGGATGTTAATAACGTGTGTATTTATTAAAAATAGCGTGGAAAACTTTTTAAGAAATATGCAATATTTTCCACATCATGGATACAGTTGTGGAAAACTACATATTGGTATTTTTAGAATATATAAATTATGCACATATATTTATCGTTATTAATACGCTATCGGATGGCAATTTTTTAAAAAATGTAAATATTTAAGTACTCATACCAATTTTGAAAAAACAGCAGTAGCTTTACGTTAGTTATTCAAAATACAAATGGCTTTATCCCAAAATGAAGTTAATAACTTTTTACGAATTTTGAAAGATGCCCATTATTGTTCTAATAAATACTTAAAATAGTATCGAATTAACCATAAACTACTCCTTATAAATCAAAAAATTACACGTTTTTGGTTTAGTAATGATGACCAATTAATTATAGGTTTTTAGACTGATTTACGTATCAAGTTTAGCTATTTTTCTAAGGTTGTAAAATTTTAACTTGAAAATTTGCGAAAATTTGCGAAAATTTCTATTCCTATTATGTTTATTTTATACTAACGTTTCCAAGTTAATTTTTTGGGTGATTCTTTGCCTCCAACTGTTTTATGGTTGCACAAGGAGAACAAATTCCGAGAGCACCTCGTATTTTGTTTACACGAACACAAACCAGAGGAAGGAATGAGTAACGATCCTTACGGTCAGTTATTAATCGTAATGATTGCGGCACAGCAGGTAAATTTAAAAATTGGTTTGGATATTCCTGTTTATGGTTTGTATAATTTGGGAAGATATTTTTGATATCTATAAAATATTAAAAAGAGTAAAAGTAATAATCAGTGAAGTCAAATTAGGTTAGGATTAATCGCATTTCAATAATTAATTCATACCCTCACTCAAAATGAGGGTATGAATGACCACCCTAAAACTCAATTTTCCCAAACTTATACCGCTTCTTAAACGTACCAAAAATCACAAGTTCATTTTTGCCCGTTTGCCGTGCGATTCTTGGTCGAGTGACGATTCGTTCATCTCGATTACTGAAAAGTGGAATTTTTTCGTACGTTCCGTCAGGACTCAAAGTCGCCAAGGTTACGATAGACTTTTTACCATTAAAATTCTTGATTTTTCGATAATTCGTCCGAGTGATATTTTTGGGATGGTCATTATAAATAAAGTAAATTTTGCCTTTGCTAATCGACATCGCATAAGATGAAAACGCACCGCTGCCGTCACTTTGGCGTTTTGGGATTCTGGCTGCCCAAGCAATCGTTCCGTCAGGATTAATATTTACGGCAATGATGTCATTATAATAATAAGTCGTCGTTGTCGTCGTGAAACCGTTGGCATCCGTGCGTGTCGTGACTCGAATATAAAACTGCTCGGCAATCATCAACGCACCGCCGTCACTTCGCAAAACCAATCGGTCAATTCGATAATTATACAATTCGCCTCTTTTCTTTTTTGACCGCCGTTTCGACATAAATTGTTCTAAAAATTCAGGTTTAAATTTACCCTTTTTAATGTCGTACATTTCCTTCGTTTCTGCATTAATTCTGGAAAAAAACGCACCTTTCATCCCTTGCGTTGTCCGTTCAGAATAAAAACCTGCACAAACCAAATCACCATTATTTCCAATCCGAATCGTCAAATCCGTAATAAAATCATCGCCCAACGAAACCTCGTAATCGTTTACCTCATCGCCGTCATTTCGATAGGCGACAATTACGTAACTATAATTTGGTGTTCCTTGTCGGAAAAGCATCGAAAGACCTACATTTTCAACCAACTTGCCCAACAAATAAACATTTCCATCTTTATCTACTTCGTAGCTTTCTACCTGAAAATTTCTATCTGGAAACGGTAATTCTACCGTTTTTTTCCATTGCAAATCCAATGCTTCGTTATACACATTCAAGGATAGTTTTTCACCACCTCGGCGTTCAAACGGCAAATTACTATAAATCAATAATTTGGAACTATCTCGTGAAATAGCGTAATCAAAACCACCTTTATTCATTCGCCTTTTGGCGTTGATTTCTGCCACTTCGACTCGTTTATCATTGAGTTGAAGCGAAGATTTATCAATCGTTTGAGCAAATAATGTATTCTTATCACCGCCTCTGTCATAAAACGAAGTTAGTGCCACAATTTGCCCAGCAAACGGGAAAATATCGACGATATTAAAATCATTATTTAGCAAGTTTAAAGGAATATTCAGCGAGTTCGTTCTATCCAACTTTAGTTTATTATCATAATGTTCAATAATGATTTCATTAGTCGTCAATGTCCCTGATTTATTCCGCCAGATGTACGTTCCTGAATCATCACTACCAATTATTTTTTCGACTGCCGAAAAGTTTGGACGTTTGTATTCTTCACCCCAAACGATATTGGGTTTGTTCAGTTGTTTTTGTGCATAAGTTACCGTCGTAAGCATAATCAGTAACAACAAACTTGACCATTTTTTCATAATTCTTGTTTTTAAATTTAGGCTTAGAGGTGTTTTGTATTTAATCCTAAAAGCCTTATTCACTTTGGAGTAAAAAGTTGATTACGGTTAATTGACATTATGACCCTTAAAGTTAAAATACCTTCATACCTTCCAAAACACCAATATTAAAACTTTTTTATTAACTTTTTAATTTTTTGAAAATTTATTAGTCAGATGATAATGCTTAAAGATGACTAATAAATGCGTTAACGTCAAACATCACGATACGAAATAGCTTTAACTAAATATTTAGTTAAAGTTGTTTAATAATTGAAACTAAACTTTTAGTTGTAAAATATTTGTAATAGATTTGACTTGTAATTCGCTTGCAATAAGCAGGTATTTTTAATTAAAAAATAAATAAATTATGAAAATGAATCCTTTTTTAACGATTGCTTTGGTCGCTTGTTTAATGACCGCTTTTATGTCTTTTACATCTATTATCAGCGGCGATGATAGCGAAGTAAAATTTGAGGAAACAACGCACCAATTTAACCAGATTCCACAAGGGACGCCAGTTACTACAAAATTCAAATTTACCAATAATGCAGCGAAACCGCTGATTTTGAAAAATGTAAAAGCGTCTTGTGGCTGCACAACTCCTGACTATCCAAAAACACCAATTATGAGTGGCGAAATGGGTGAAATTACGGTAACGTACAATGCTGCAAGTATGGGCAAATTCAAAAAATCAATTACAGTTTCTACGAATATTGAGGAAACTCCAATTGTTTTATTTATTGAGGGTGACGTTGTAGCGAAGTAGTCGGGTTACGAATTGCGGGTTTGACCGTTTTTTCGTGATTTTTTGTCTTGGTATTTTCATAAAAAAAAGAGGTTGTGTAAAAGTATTTCTGATAGGATTTACAAAATAAAACAGGATTTTTTTAATTTATAATAACTTGATTTACAATTTATTAAATATTAAAAAAACCTTTAAACTTTGTAAGTCCTACCTACCCCAATCTACCCCAGTTTACCCCAGTCTATCCCGATATTCTCGGGGATATTCT
>Ga0306864_1000184_pt1 | contig 30372 bp, 20 predicted proteins | sample AntRauTorckE5430_FD_190448 | JGI IMG/M metagenome (GOLD analysis project Ga0306864, IMG submission 190448) | Saline lake microbial communities from Rauer Islands, Antarctica - Metagenome Torckler E5 #430 (v2) (version 2) | ecosystem: Environmental > Aquatic > Non-marine Saline and Alkaline >...
CCGCCTGTTATTGATAGTATTCGTCCGTTGACTATCAACGCAGGAATTTTTGATACGCTTTATATTTATGGAAGTAATTTTGGGGGCAATGAAGGTGAAGTTTTGTTTAATGAAGCCGACTCTATGATAAGTAATTTACCTTTAGTTGACGCAGAGCCAATAGATGTTGAATGGTCTAATAATTTAATCAAGGTGATGATGTTTTCTAAAAATGATAACGATAAAATACCAGGTGGAGGAAGAGTTATGGTTATTAAAGATAATTTATTTGCTGAGTTTACTACAAGTACAGAAATATTTGAAATTGATTTTGCTATAACTAACTATAGAGATAATCTTACTAATCAATCCATTTTACCAATTATTATTGACAACATTGGAATAGATACTTTTGGGTTTCAATTACATCAAGATATTTCAATTACATCTGATACCGCAGATGCTATAAAAGAAGTTTTAAAACAATGGCGTTGTGTTAGTGGTATAAATTGGAAACTTTCTGATATTCAAGCTATTGATAAAGTTGTTCCTGATAACATAAATTCTATTTCATTTGCAAAACACTCAGATAATATAATTGATAGTTTTACACTTGCTTATGTTTCATACTATTCAACAAATAACAACTCCTGTGTTTATAATGGAAATTCATATGTATTTATTGAAGAAATAGATGTTGTTTTTAATGGTTATAACTATGATTGGTTTATAACTTCAAACATTAACCAAATTGATACGACTAAAGCTGATTTTTGGACAATTGCATTACATGAATTTGGTCATGCACATATGTTTGAGCATATAAATATTGATAAATCTATTGATACAACAACGATGTATCCATATCATCTCGAAAAAGATATAATTAGGTTTATTGATGAACCAACAAAATGGGGTGCAGATTGGATTATGGATAGTATAGAAATTATTAGTCCTCATTGTGGTGCACCAATAACAAGAACATTTCAAGGATGTTTAACATCTTCTAATGAAATCATAGAAAAGCAAGGATTTAAACTATATCCTAATCCTACTAATGAATTTGTAATAATTGAGTTTGAAAATCTTGATAAAAAGCAATCTTATCATTTGAAAATTTTTGATATTCAAGGAAGAGTTCTATTTCAAGAAAGTGAAAATGCTAACTATGGACATAACCAAAGACAATTATATGAAGTTGCGTCTTTTAGTTCAGGAATGTATTTTGTTCAATTAAGAATAGGAAACCAAACTTTATCTTCTAAACTGATTAAATTTTAAATGATGAAAAAACTATTTATTAGTGGCTTCATCACATTGATATTATCATCTTGTGGAATTATTTCTAATTTTAAAAGTGATGAAGGTATAAGTTGCCGTAAGTTTAACAAATTTATACAAAAAAATTGGCAGTATGATGAGCAAGAAAGAATTTATAAAATTTCACTCGATAATATGGACTTTTTAATTAAACATAAAACTTGTCTTTACGCCTTATCAGAAGATGAAGTAATTAGAATTTTAGGTGAGCCAAGTACAAAAATTTTAGGAGGTTTTCGTTTTCATTTGAATGTGAAATGTAATCAAAAACCACAAAAATATTGTGATATGCTTTGGGTTGGTATTGATAATAATACAAAGTTGGTAAAAGATGTTCGTAGAAGTTCTTACGAATTAAAATATTAAAAAAACGGATGCAGAACAAAAGCAGAATCGTCCATAGCCGCCAAAAAGCGGCTACGGCGTTTCTGCAAACGTTACAGACAATTGAAAAAAACAAACACCGAACAAAACACATTTGATAACCAAAAATTCCTAAAGATGAAAAAAGCATCGCTCTTTATCGTATTTTTATTTTTACTTAACAGTATTGCGTATTCCCAAACCTACATCAATAAAGAATGGGAACAGGAAACAGGCTCACCAAATAGTAGTTTGATACAAGCAAAAGTGACGACACATTTGGACAATTCTAATGATTTAATCGTTGTTGGACACACGATTAATGGAAATCATACCGATATTTTGATTACAAAATATGGCGAAGATGGTGTTTTAGAATGGCAAAAACAATTCAATGGAACAGCAAACGGAAATGATTACGGCACAGGTGTTTTGACGGATAATAGTAACAATGTTTATGTAATCGGAACAACAGAAGGTTCGACTTCAAATTTAGATGTTTGTTTGTTGAAATATGATTTTTCGGGAACGTTGCAATGGACAGTGATTTGGAACGGAATAGGGAATTTAGACGATATTCCATTAGCAATTACGAGTGATTTAAATGGAAATATTGTTATTACAGGCGGAACAGAAACATCAAATAATGAAATGGATTTTTTGACATTGAAATATGATGACAACGGTACTTTGCAATGGTCGTCATTCTATGATTTCAATAATGAGCATGATTTGGCAGCAAAAGTTGTGGTGAACGCAAGTAATCAAATTATTGTTTCGGGTGCTTCGGCTTCGAGTGCAAATAATTATGATTTTGCTATGCTTGAATTAAATAATGCGAATGGAAATATTCAAAACACTTACCGTTACAGCAATACAAGTGTTGGTTTGGATAAAATTAATGCGATTTCCTTAGATGCAAACAATAACGTCTATATCACGGGTTACACGGATATTAATAGTCAAAAAGATATTCAAACCATAAAATTAGATGCTGCGTTTAATTTGGTTTGGGTGGAGAATTTTGATGGTGTTGGGATGAATGATGTAGCGGAAGCTATAGGTATTGATGATTTTGGAAATGTGTATATTACAGGATATTCTGAAAAATCAAACGGTATTAGCGATATGATTACGATAAAATATGATGCAAACGGTAATGCTGAATGGATAAAAAATTATGAAAATATTGATGGCGTTGGTGATGTGTATGCGACGGATTTATTGATTTCGTCACAAGGTGAAATTATTGTAGCAGGAAGTATTGAGAATAGCAACGATAAGGAAATGCTAACGCTGACTTATGACAAAGAAGGCAACTTAATTTGGGCGAAAGCCAATAAAAATGGAACGGCTGACGAGGAAGCATTTGATTTAAAATCGGATAATATCGGAAATATTTATGTGACAGGAATTAAAAATGACGGAACAACCGAAGAATATTTAACGCTAAAATATTCGACTTACGAAAGAGAACGAAAACCAATTTTTAACACCGACGGAACACCTGATAGATTGGATAATGAAGTTGTTGTAAGATTTCAACCGAGTGCCATAATCCCGAGTGCTTTTGATAATAAAGAAATTCTGCACGGAACTTTAGCCGATTTTTTGACAATACAAGCCTTAAATGATATTACACAAACTGTTGGATTTAAAGCATCTGATTTGCGATGTTTTAAAGTACATCCGAATATGACAACAGCAGATAGTTTGTCTTTGACACGAACAGGACGTTGGATAAAAATCCGTCCATTTTATGCGACTTTGGTATTGATTGTACCGAATACGATTGATGAAGTCTTATTAGAATATAATTTGGAACAAGTTTATCAACACGTACAAGTCGTGGACTTAAATCATTTGTATTCGCTTCAAGTTGATGCGAATGATACCTATTATCAAAATGATAGTTCGGCAGGATTAGTCGCAACACCTTCAATTCAAAATGCCAATATCAATATTGAACCAGCTTGGGACGTTTCTGTTGGCGATGCTTCGGTCAAGGTCGGAATTTTTGATAGCGGAATTAATTATAAACATCAAGATTTTGGTAATGGTACTTGGGCGGGTTCTGTTGTCAAAAATGGTTATGATTATTTGAATAATCAATCACTACCTATTACAGGAAATAACTTAGCGGATAGTCTTGGACACGGTACGCCGATTGCAGGAATTATCGGAGCAATACGAAATAATAATTTTGGAACGGCAGGTATCGCAGGTGGTGATGATGCACAAGGAATTACAGGTGTTTCATTGCATGATATGAAGATTACAAGTATTCATCCGCTTGCTTATGAATGTGCAACGAGAGAAAAATTTTCAGATAATGCGACCCTTCAATCTGCAATTATTGAAGGAGCGTCAAATACGTCAAATGGATTTGGTTTTGCTCAAGATGTTCAAAATCATAGTTGGGGAGGTCCTGTTTTAGATACTATGGTTGAAAATACTATACAAAATGCGTTTTTACATGGTACTATTATAACCGTTTCATCGGGTAATAATGCAACTTCAAACATTATCTGTGATAATCAACTCCTTTATCCTGCATCACTTAAAGATGATTGGATTTTTAAAGTCGGTGCTAATGATTATACAGGAAATAGAGTAGCATTTTCAGCTTGTGGTTACGGTTTAGATGTGATTGCTCCAGGAACAAAAGGCTTATATCAATGTACCGATAACTTGACAAATACGAATATGGTTGATACCATGTTCGTAACTATTACTAATCAAACTTGTGTATTACCAATCAATGGAACTTCTTTTGCAGCACCTCATGTAGCAGGAACAGCAGCTTTAATGATAAGTCATATCAATGGGTTTTCCAATGCACCAAATACTTTAGTACAAGAAGATTGTGAAGCGATTATTCAAAAATATGCGACAGATGTAAATGTTGCGGGATATGATATGTTTACAGGTTTTGGAAGGTTAAACGCAGGTGCAGCTTTAGAACATATACTTTTTCCACGCTACAAAGTAGAACATTTTAATATTTCGACGACTAATTACACGGTCACACCTGAAACAATTGGTTATGCAAGAGTGAATGGTTGGAATGGTGTTTTTGGAGGGAAGCGATGTAGAAGATATAAAATTACGGTAACGGATAATTTCTCAACAGGCAATTATGATGTTATTGATGCTTGGGTGAGAAATATGGAATCGGACTTAATCGAAGTGCCATTAGAAACAAGTATGAATGCGTTGGGTTTCGATAGTGATATTCCGTCTGACCATACGCAAATATATTTGGACAGCTATACGCAAAACTCGGCAACGCTTAGTGGTTATATTTATGAAATATTAGATACAAACGATGTACAAGGCGGATATACACATCTTACTTGGTTTCCTGTCGATACAAATAGTATTATTGAGTTTGCTTATACCGTTCATCAATTTGACAGTCTGATTAGTAACGTTCAAAACGTAAAAAATGATTTTGATTTTAAACTATTTCCACAACCAGCGTCACACTATACTACTATTCAAATCAATACGGATTACAACAAAACCGTTGCCATTGAATTGTATGACATCACAGGACGAAAATTAAAATCGATTTATAACGGCAAACTTAATCCGAACCAAAATGAATTTATTTTAGATACATCGGCATTACCTAATGCGATGTATATCGTCACTATCAAATCACAGGGTTTTATTCAATCTAAAAAATTAATTATTCAAAAATAATTTAAACGACTTCATTCTGAATATTCGGAGTGAAGTCGTTTATTTTTTAAATGTTTGGCTATGAAAATATTAATTATCAGTATATTTCTACTTTTTACTTTTTCAAGTTTTGCACAAAATATTGATTTAATTAGGTATGAACCTCAAAACCCACAGCCAGGTGATACTTTAACAATATATTGTTATTTAACCTATGGTGTTCCATGTTGTAGTGGTGTAAAAGAAAGAAATATTTACTTAGGCGGAAATGCTATTTTTGCAGAATCTTTTTTCTGTTTAGACACCATACCGACCCATTCCGCTGTACTTTATCCCGAAACAGATACTTTTTATTTTGTAACTAATTCTCAACTTATTACCACCTATCCATTTTATTATATGCCCGGATATCACGATGAAGCACCTTGTTATTATCCACACTTTAATGATGGTTCACCTTATCCACATCCTTATATTATTGGACATATTGACATACCTGTTGGTACAACAAATACAGAAAATGTAGCTGATACGGAAAATCAACTACAAGTCCACCCAAACCCTGCGACTGACCAAGTGATTATAGATTGGCAAGGAGAAAATTATCAAGATTTAACGGTTGAAGTGTATGATATGACAGGAAAGCAAATACGACAATTACGTTTTGACTATGGAAATATTTTGAGGGTCAATACAAGCGATTGGCAGAATGGTTTGTATTTGATACGAGTGAGTAATGGTAAAAAAATATATACTAAAAAAATAATCGTACAACATTAGAAATGAAGAAAAACTGTCTGTAACAAAAGCAGAATCGTCCATAGTCGATAAAAATCGACTACGGCGTTTCTGCAAACGTTAGCATCCATTAAAAAAGAAAAACAATAACCGAATATGAATAGATGAGTTAGAAAATAAATATAATCTTTGGATATAAAAAAGGACTTCAACAGGTGGTGTGAGAATTTCCTGCGAAGCCCTATTACTTAACATAAAAATCAAAAATAATGAAAAAAATCTTGATTTTCACCTTTTTGGTGTTTTGGAGTATTCGAGGTAGTACGCAATCTTGCGAACCCGACTCGAATGGTAATTACATGTATTTTGTAAATCTTGGGATAGAGGAAGTTCCAAATAATTTTAGCAAATCTGATTTTTTAGAATTGCTAAATAACAGAGAATCTTTAGAACAAGAAATTACAATTGTTGAAAAATCGTTTCCTACTTCAGTGACAGATTTTTTACAGCATTCGATTTCTGTGTATGCCAAAGTCCCTGATTTGGTAGAAAGAGTTGAATCGGAACAGATTAATTTGATTGAAAAATACTGTCATACTGCAGATTTTTTATTATTTCAACCAAACGATTATGGTAATATTACTCACCCTGCAAGAAATCATAATAATTCCCATTTAGAATTGATTAACGCAAGGCAAGCATGGGATATTACAAAGGGAGATGCACGAGTAGTTGTTGGTATTTCGGATTCCTACTTACAAACTTCACATGATGATATCAAAAATAAAATTGATACTGTCTTTGAAAACACACATTTTGCAGGTCCATGGAAACATGGAACTTATGTAACAGGGTGTGTAGCTGCACAAACTGATAACAATCAGTTTATTTCAAGTATAGGAAATAAAACAAGTATTGCTTTTACTTCGAGATGGGGAAATGGATTAACTAATAACCATAATGAAATATTATTACTTGCACAAAGACCCGAAATTAGAGTCATAAATCTAAGTTGGGGAGGTGGAAGTTATAGTCAAACCATTAACAGCCTTTACAATAGCATTTTAAACAATCATAATACAGTAGTAACGGCAGGTGCGGGGAATGAACCAGCACATGGTGGAGAAAATGGATTTTTTTATCCTGCGGCTTATTCCAGTGTCATTTCTGTAACCTCAGTTGGGCATCGTTATGATATTGGCTACACACATCCTTCAATTGGAAAATGGAATTGGGCGGATTGCCATGAACAGCACATAGGTAATGACACAAATGGAGTATCTACACATCATCATAATACAGCGGTAAACATTTGTGCACCAGGGTATCACGTCAAAGTGTTATCGCCAAATAATACGGTAGATGGTGCGTGGGGAACATCGTTCGCTTCTCCGATTGTTGCAGGTGTTTGTGCTTTGGTTGTGGCAGTTAATCCTTGTTTAACGGCTGTTGAAGTAAAGGATATTGTCTTATCAACTGCAGACCCGACTATTTATCAAATTCCCGAAAATCAAAATTACATTGGTTTATTAGGAACGGGACGTGTTGATGCTTATGCTGCCGTACAAAAGGCGTTAGATATGGGAACAGAGTATAACAAAATAAAACCTATTCAACAACTAATACCATAATAGAAAAAGCTGAAACAGCTATGTATGCGGGGTTTGAAGTAACGAATACACAAGCAAAAGGTATTGTTACTGTTAATTCTAATGCTAATGTAACTTTTAAAGCTACTCATTCTATCATATTAAGTGAAGGGTTCGAGGTTAAAAACAATGCTTTTTTTGAAGCAAAAATTGCAGATTCAGATTGTTGGTAGATTTGGGTATTGCTATTTATTTTATTCAATTTTAAAAAATTAAAAATCATGAAATTTCAACATATAATTAGTACAGTTTTGATGCTTTGCATTATTACAACGATTGCAAATGCACAATTAAAAGTCAGAAATGACGAATTTATCCAAATCGGTTATGAAGATTATCGTACCTTGACTTTTGGAGAACAAACGACTTTTTCGCCCAATAATGGCTTGTACGCTGTTGAAGCCTTGGAAGGAGGTTTAAATTTTTGGAAACCTTGGCCCAATCCACAAGGTTATGGTAATTTTGTATTGTATATGCGTCCTGATAGAAATGTAGGAATTAATACAATGGGTTCATCTTCTTATCGTTTGGACGTTGCAGGTGATATCCGTGCATGGAGTTTTATACCGCCATCTGACCAGCGTTTAAAAACTAATATTACACCTTTATCTTCAAGTTTGGATAAGATATTGGCTTTGAATGGTGTCCGTTATAACTATAATTTCAAGTTGAATAATTATGAAAATATTGATGTCACTAAATTATCAGAAGCAAAACAAAAATCAATTGAAGGGGATAATTTTGAAGGAGATGCAACAATACATTTAGGTTTGTTAGCTCAAGAAGTAGAAAAAGTTGTACCTGAGGTCGTTAAGGCTGACGAAAAAGGAATTTTAGGTGTAAATTATATGGAGTTAATTCCATTGTTAATTGAGTCTATCAAGGAACAACAAGAGATGATTAATGATTTGGAGGTAGAAGTTTTAGAATTAAAGGCTTTGCTTGAAGAAGAACGAAATTCTGAAACAAACGGTAATACCAAAAAATCTAAATTATCGGATAATTCGCCAAATCCTTTTAGTAGTGAAACAAAAATCGCTTATAATGTAAGTGAGGTTGATGCAACTTCTAATATTTACATAAATGTTTATAATCAAGAAGGTAGTTTGGTTTTAACCAAACGAGGTAGTAATATGATTGGAGAACAATCAGTTTCTATTAGCGGACAGGAGTTGAAAGAAAAAGGTACATATTTTTATTCATTGGTTATCAACGGACAAGTAGTTGATTCTAAAATGATGTTGTATGTAGCATCAGAGTAGTTTTTTATTAATAGCGTAAAGGTGATTTTCATTGCCTTTACGCTTTTTTATTTACCAAAATATTTTTGCTATGAAAAAAACTATTTTCACCATATTTATAAGCGTAATTTATTTAAATCTATCATTTTCCCAAGCATTGGTAATTGATGCAGGAGCAGATAAATATATTTGCATGAACTCAACAGGACTTCAACCCGGTAGTAGTATAGGAGGAAACCCGACAATTATTAGTGGTGTACCACCTTTTGAGATTAAGTGGGAAACTCAACAATCTATAGGCTCTGCTGTTTTTACAGCATCTGATTTTTTAAATGATACGACTGCTACTAATCCTTTATTTATTGATTTTGGCTTTCCACCTATGACTTTTTATATTACTATTAAAGATAGTTTAAATCAAATTGCTAAAGACACTATAATAGTTAATTTATCATCTTACAGTACAATTCCAGAGCCTAATATACAGTATATAACAGCAGGTGATACGACCATAATAAGTCCGAATTTATTTGGTGGTGTGCCACCTATCTCGTACTCGTGGAGTCCAAACTATAATATATCAGATACGAGTAGTTCGATGCCAAGTGTTTGGCCCACACAATCCACAACGTATCAATGCACCATAACAGATGCCGTAGGTTGTGTAAATACTGAAAACCTAAATTATGCGACAGTAAATGTTTGGCCTGTAAATACAAAAGAAACATTAATTAAATCTCTAAAAGTTTATCCAAATCCAACACAAGACTATTTAACTATTGAATTAGATAATGGACAAATTCATAATTTACGAATAACAGATATATCGGGTAAAGTTATTCTAAAACAAATCGAAATTATCAATAAGCAAATTGATATTAGTCATTTAGTTTCGGGAATTTATATTCTTATAGTAGAAGATAAAAAAGGGAATGTTGGAAATTTTCAAATTTTGAAGAGGTGAAACTAAAATCTATTCAAATATTTCCAAAAGAGAAAAAACGGATGCTAACAAAAGCAGAATCGTCCATAGCCGCAAAAAATCGGCTACGGCGTTTCTGCAAAAGTTCTGCTTCATAAAAAAGGAAATAAAACAGAGTGAGAAAAATGAATAAATCAAAAAAATTTTGGGATAACGCTTCAAAAAATTACGACAAAACGGAAGAGCGCTTTGAATACATCCACCAAAAGTCAAGGAAAAATACTAAAAAGCATCTCGAAAGCACCAATATTGTTTTAGATTACGGGTGTGGAACAGGTACAACAGCTTGTGAGATTGCCAAAGATGTTAAAGAGATTTACGCTATTGATATATCCTCGAAAATGATTGAAATTTCCAAAGGAAAGGCAGCAGAAAAAAATATCGAAAATATAACGTTCGCAGAAGGGGATATTTTTGATAAAAAGCTAAAAGAAGAATCTTTTGATAGGATTCTGGCTTTTAATATGTTGCATACTATTCCTAATCCCGAGAATGCTGTGCAAAGAATAAATGAATTATTAAAACCTGATGGGTTGTTTATATCTATTACTCCCTGCTTAGGAGATAAAATGTCTTTTCTAGTTGGCTTGCAAATTCGGCTAGTCCAGATAATGTGCAAAATTGGAATAATCCCAGTTCCTATTAGAAGGATTAAAAGTTCAGATTTAGATGAATTAATTACAAACGGTAATTTTCAGAGTATTGACACAGAACAGATATATAAAGGAGCATCTAGCTATTTTATGGTAGCAAAGAAAAAGAGTGCCTAATTAGAAAATACGAAGCATAACAAAGCACATAACGTCCAGTGCTTCCATTCGGTGGCACCGGCGTATGTGCGAGACGTTGGCAGCAATAAATAAAAAAATCAATAATTATGAATAATAAAATTAATACCGAAAATTTAAGAAATTTTTTAGCTGTTTTTATTGAAGAAAATAACTTAACAGTAAAACAAGTCGCTAAAGCAATTGGCTGTTCAATAGCAACATTGGAAAGAGTTTTAGTTGGAGAAACATTACCAACAAATAACCTTATCAAACAAGTTGGGATTTTAATCGCTATTGGATATAAAAAATATATTAAATTGAGTGAAAGTGAAAAAGAAACAATCTCAGAAAAAATGGGTACTGTAGGTGCGGGAGGTTTTGGTTTTGCATCAATTACAGCAGCAGTTAGTGCATCAGGAACAGTTGTAGGATTATCTGCCGCAGGAATATCATCAGGACTAGCAGCAATAGGTTCAATCGTTGGAGGAGGAATGATAGCAGGAGTAACAGTCGTTGCAACAATTCCAATTTTAGCAGGAGCAGTAGGCTATGGTTTAATAAAAGGTATCAAAACAATATTTACAAATAGAAAAACTAATAAAACAAATCTTGAACCTTATTGGGAAACATCAAAGTAAACTAGCTTTGAGAACAAAATAATTATTTATGATAAAGGAATTACCTCCTAGTGAAATAAGAAAAATTTATACTTTTCCCGAAAAAAGTGGACTAGCATTCAAAAAACATGGAAAATCTGATAATATAAAGGATTATTCGCCGTATGAAATTTCTTGTATGCGATATGGAATATATGAGCCAACCCAAAAATTACTTACGGATGGAGATATTTTTATTGATGTAAATAGCATATCTAAAGTTATATGCAAATTAGATAATGTGTCTTACCTCAGAAAACCGAATAAATCAGATTATGAAACGAATAAACACAATTATATTGGAAATATTAGAACATTTTACGTGAAAGAATATCTCTTAGAAACTAAAGATAAGTTTGACACTTTTAGCCAATTTAAAATAACTCGACTTTTAGCAAATATTAAAGCAATAAATAGAGGAAGAGGAAATAATGCCAAGCTATATAGCGTGAGTAACAGTTATAAATCATTGCAAAAATTTGGAAATCAAACAATTCCAAAAGATTTATTTTACCCTATAAAAATATACATCAATGATTTATTCTTTCAAGATAGTTATCGTATTTCAAATTTTAATTTAGAAAGTCATATAAATTTTGAAGAAAAAGAATATTAAAAAATACTGCTGCCAACAAAAGCAACATTTGCCAGTGCCAGCAAAAGCTGTCACCGTCATTGTTGCGGGACGTTCCATGCAATTAAGAAAAAACAAAACCTACGTGACAAAAACACAAAAGCAATAATTTAAAATTATTTTTTCATTAAAAATCATAAAATATGAAACGGTTACCATTCAACACAATAACAATCCTTTGGGGAATTGTTATTTTATTAGCCTCTTGTGCTTTCACTACAAAAACTCAAAAAGCACAATCAGAAACAATTCCGAAAGAACAGAAAAAAGTACCTACACCTGAATTTTTGAAAAAGGTTAAAGCATCTAAAAAAGAATATGTATCACCTATTGGAAAAAAAACAGGTAGTAAGTATTACGATTTTAGAACAGTTGATTTTGAGAATTATGAAAAACCTACCTTTGAAAACTTATTTACTACGTATGCTTCTTTATTAAGTTTGAGTGAACACGATGAATTAGTAGCATTGACTTCTATTAAATATAAAACACCTCGTATTGAATCATTTTATTATTCTTTATTTGGAGAAAAGTTTTCAGAAATTGATTATCAACAATTTCATAAAGGCTTTCCTGTTTATTCAGAACAAGCACAAGCCTATAAAATGACTATCACAGGAGATAGTATAGGAAGATATATATGGAGACTGCCCGAAACAATAGCAAAAGTGGGTTTAGATGTAGATACAACAGTGGTCTTGTCAAGTATGGAAGCTTTCAAAATAGCCAAAGCTACCATTCCAGTTAAAAATGATGAAAAATTTATATACGAACAATCTTTAACAAAAGTAAGTGACAACAAATTTCCTGATAGTAAAAACTTTAAGATATACAAAGATAGACTAACTTATTCCTTTGTATTTTGTACTCGAAAAGAAGATGAATTACTTAAAACATACGAAGCATTTGTAGATGTACAGACAGGTCGAGTCCTTTACCTCAAAGCACCATGGAAGTAATCATTTGTATGCACCAAATCTGAAAGAAAAACCTAAAAATTGTAAACTACTTATAGAAAGTGAAGTAGGAATACTCAATTGATAATCCAACTTTGTCGGGTGTAAATAACGAATTTTTAGAATTTGATATTGATGTGGCTTCCATGCTAAACAGTGAAGATTTTTATAGTGGAGAAATGTTAATTGATTATAATTCACTAACTTTTGGAACTAATTTAGCATCAAGTGGAAGAGTTACTTTAACAAAAGGAACAGTAATTATAGCACCTAATTATACATTAAATGTTGTAGATGTTTCACCCGACCAGATGAAAGTTGTAATACAAAATACATCATCTAATCCTTCTAATTACTACACTATAACCAATCAATCGGAAGAATTAGCACATATTAAAATTGATATTTCAAATTTGGCGGGAAACACAGAAATTGAATTTGATGAAGTTCAAATGCAAGGATTAAGTGAAATGTTTGATGCTTCTATTAGTTCTAATACACCTTTTGACCTTGTGACAGCAAGTGATGAGTTGAATATTGATATTAATGCTATATTAAATGGTAGTACGACTTGTACAACTTGTTTAAATGGAGTTTGGAATCAATCTCCAAATCCTTGCCAACCCGTAAATTGTGATTGTCCTGCAAGTATCACAACTAATATTTTAGAATCTGTTCCAACTTTATACTACCAATGTCAAGATGTTAGTTTTAAAGATTGTGACGCAACTGAACATATTCTACTTTGGTCGAATCGACCAAATGAAAACGTACAAATTTATGATGGTGCTACTTCGGGTCCTGCACAAGGTTGGAATAATAGTGCAAATCCTTCACCTTATAATTATGCAGGTGTACCTACATTGTGGTTTTATGGATTAAGTCAAGGCGGCGGTGGCGTAGCTGCATTAGGAATAAATGTCGCTGAAAATATTTTAGTTGCAACATTAGAACGAATGGAACAAAATGCCACAGTCAATAATAATCAAGCGGCTACAAGTTACACTTTTGAAGAATTCAGAGATTATACTATAGATGCAGTAATTGGTTTACACGGAGCTTGTTCTACTGAACATGAATCAGTTGTAGAGTCTTGGATTTCAGTTGGTTTATTTGATTGTGCGAATATCAATATTTCTTTTGAAGAAAACGACCCGACACCTGCCGACCCTTGTGATAAAGAACTGACTGCAATCGTTAATAATGGTTCGGGATGTTATAATTTTGAGTGGTTTGAAATTGACAATGGAAATCCTATTAATCTCAATTTAACTACTCAAACTATTCCTGTTACATGTAACAAAGTCTATCGGGTAAAAGTAACAGACACTTACTTAGGTACTGTTGTTCAACCATGTGAACACGAAGATAATCATTCCGTTTTTGCGACAAGTACAAGAAAAGTTGAAGAACTAAATCTTGACGTTACTATTCGTCCAACCCTTGCGAACAATCAAATCTTCTTTGATTTAGAGATTGAAGAACCGACAATTATAACTATTTCTATTTTCGACCAGTTAGGACGGAGAATAAGCCAACCGATTGTTAGCGAAAAAGTTTATCAAGGAAATAGAACTATTCAGCATAATGTTGAAAACTTGTCAAGTGGTATTTACTTCGTCAACATAGAAACACCAAAGGGAAAAATTGTGAAGAAGTTTGTAAAAATGTAGTCCGTGAAAAATATTTGAAATGAAATAAAACAGCATGGAACAAAAGCAGAATCGTCCATAGCCGCCAAAAAGCGGCTACGGCGTTTCTGCAAACGTTCCATGCAATTAGAAAAAAGCTAAACGCAACAAACACAATAACAAAAAAATAGTAATTCAAAATTATTTTTTCACTAAAACCATATAAACATGAAACGGTTTTCTTTAAACACAGTATCAAGCCTATGGATATTTGTTATCCTTATTGCTTCTTGTGCTTTTACCAATAAAGCAATTGAGCAAGAAAAAACAATAAATACAGAATTCCAGCCTCCTTCTCAAAATTTCATTCAAGAATTACATGAGAAAAACGAATGTAAAGGAGGTATTTCTTACTCTCACTGTTATGATTTTACAGATGTAGATTACGAAAATTACGAACCGATTAGTTATGAAAATATTTTCACAACTTACAGGGATTTGCTTGATTTAGGAACAGAAGACGAAATTAGATTTGTTCGTAAACAGCATATAAAAGCATTTGAGCGATTGGGCAGAAAAGAGAAATATGTTACAGAATATCGTCAATATTATAAAGGTTATCCTGTATATGATAAAAATATCCAACCTTGCGAGGTAGAAATAGATAGTATCAATCATAAAATTACTCGTATTCGTGCTTTAATTGTTTCTAATCTAAACACTAATGTAAACATTAACATACTTGAAGAAGTAGCACAAGAAAAAGCGATTGCAGAAGTACCTTTGAAAGAAAATGAAACCTATTTATGGGAAGCCTTTCCTAAAGCTAAAGGTTGGGGCGACAAACCTAAAGGTAATTTAATCATTTTGAAAAATGAATTAGCTTATGAATTTAAAGTAACTATTTTTAATGGAATGCCATATACTTACACGATTTATATTAGTGCAAAGAATGGTCAAGTTTTACGAAAAAAGAAACCTTCGGGATACAATATTGCCAATGAACATTTAGCATCTATTAATAATACCGATGATAACTGCACAAATTATTTTCAGTTTTTGGGCAATGAAACCGAAGCAGAATATTCGCTTGACAATCCAATGCTTACAGGAGTAAATAATGAATTTTTAGAGTTTGATATAGATATTGCTTCTTTAATTAATAATGAAAAATTCTTTGGTGGAGAAATACTTCTTGAATATAATGCTTTAACTTTCGGTACTAATTTAGCTTCAAGCGGTGTTCTGACAATTAGTAAAGGAACAGTAATAACTGCTCCTAATTACACCATAACAGTAATGGACTTTTCTCCCGATATGTTAAAAATAAGTGTAACAAGTACTTCAAATAATCCAAGTAATTTATATACAATTACTAACCAAACAGAGGGGTTTGCTCACCTGAAAATTGATATTACGAATATAGCGGGAAATACAGGAATTGAATTTGATGAGCCTCAAATGCAAGGTTTAACAGAATATTACGATGCAACTATTGGTGGTGGAGAACCTGTTGATTTAGTTAAAGCTGCAGATGAATTAAATATTGATGTGAGTGGAGTACTCAATGGAAGTGCTACTTGTGATTTTTGTGACGGAAATACTTTAGGGCAAACAACTTGTCCAAACTTGAGTGATAGTTGTACTTCTTCTATTCATACATTTATTACAACTTCAGTTCCTACTACTTACGATAATTGTCAAATTATCCACACAGATAGTTGTAGTCATGTAATAAAATTAAAATCAATTAGAGCAAATGAATATATTCATATAGTTGATATTGATTTTGACCCTGCAAATCCAGGTTCAAGTACACCCGACACCATTACTTGGGGCGTTGGAGATACTATCGTTTTAGACGAAAAGCAAAAAGCGGAAGCTAATGCGATGTATTCTATTCAGACTTCTATTCAGTATTTTGCCAATAAATTAGCAGCTAATAGTTATGACGATAATGGTTCAGTTGTAGATATTTATATGCATTTTCCTTCAAATATAGGTCGGTGGAATTCAGATGCAACTCCTCCTCAAATGCATTTAGGCGCAGGTGTAAGTGGAATTTGTAATTATATTGTTTCCTTAGATATTGTAGGACATGAATACACGCACGCTATTTTAGATAATTATATTGATTTCAATCAAGATTTACTCAGTACATCAGCATTACAATATTCAACAAGAGCCTTGCACGAAGCTTTAGCAGATATATTTAGTGTACTTATCAGATACGATGAATATGGAGTAAAGCAATGGGATATTGGTAATATAGCTTGTTCTAATCATAGTGCCTTACCTCGCTATATCAATGCACCTCAAAATTCAAAATCAGTACAAGCAACCTATTATCAAGATACTAATCATGATTGGAATACTGACCAAACAAAAATTTATAATCGTGCAGGAGTAATTGCTTATTGGTTTTACTTACTAAGTGAGGGCGGAATAGGAGTAAAAAATGATACTGTTAGTGGCATAGGTATCATTCCAACAGAATTAGTAGTAATAAAGGCTTTGGAATTAGCAAAATTAGATACAACAAAACAATTCTCTTTTGAAGATTTTAGAGATTTAACATTAGCAGGCGTAATTGATTTTTATGGAGCTTGCTTGACTGAACACGAATCAGTTGTTGACGCATGGAAAGCCGTTGGATTATTAGGGTGTGCTAACCTTGATGTTAGTCTTGAAGTCATTGCAGATGCCGACCCATGTTTACCAACTCTTAGAGCAATTGTAGAGAATGGAACAGGCTGTTATACTTATGTTTGGTATGAAGATATTGGTGGAAGTTGGCAGATTTTGGCAGGTCAAAGTGGTAGTATGATTTCAGCACCTTGCAATAAAGGTTATAAAGTAGAAGTAACCGACAATCTACTTTCTAACTGTTTAGTCAATGATGATGTTTTTGTAACTGCGACTTCAACAAAAAGAATTGAAGATTTGAAAATTGATTTTGATATTCGTCCAACACTTGTAGAAAATCGAGTTTTCTTTGATTTAGAAGTTAGTGAAACATCAAATGTTACCATAAAGATATATGACCAATTAGGAAGATTAATTGCTACACCTAAAAATCAAGAAAGGTATTTTGTAGGAAGCCATATGGTTGAATACAACACAAGTCATTTAGCAAATGGATTATACTTCGTCAGTCTTGAAACATCAAGAGGAAAAGTGACAAAGAAATTTGTAAAAATGTAATACGTAAAAAAATAAAACTGCAGGCAACAAATACAACATCGTCCAGCAGCGGCAAAAGCCGCCGTCGTTGTTGCGGGGCGTTCTATACTACTAAAAAAACGGTCAAATAACCTGAACTGAGCCGTTTAAAACAAGTCAAGTAAGGATTGTTTTTTTATCAAAATTAGAAATTATGAAAATTAGAAATTCAAAAAAAATGTTATCAACATTACTTTTAGTTTCGGTATTTTTAATTATGTTTTTACCTCACACTTTTAAACTAACAATTATTTAAAAATATATTTTTCTGTAACGAAAAGTTGATTTGATTATGAGACACTTACTTGTTATACTACTATTACTATTATCCGTTAAATCTTTCTCTCAATTACCAGAGATTTTAACAGGAACTGTAAGAGGTGATGATACTCCCCTTTTTCTTGTCAATATTTATTCTGATGTAGAAAATAATGGTACTTATTCTGATGAAAAAGGAAATTTTATAATAAATATAGATACTAATGCTACTATGATTATATTTTCATATATAAGTTATCATAACGATACTATATTCTTAACCGATACCATATTAAAAAAAAGTATAATAATAAAACTTCGCAAAAACTCTTATTTTCTTGAGGAAGTTGTTGTTTCGGGAAACAATAACTACAAAGAACAAGGTTATTATAAAAAATTAGGAGGAATAGATAAAAAAGAAAATAATACATTCGGAGTAAATAAAGGTAACATAATAGCTTATTATTTTCATAACAAACAAGAAGCTATAGGTACGTTAGATTACGTAAGGTTTAGGTTTAGTAAAATTAAAAATAATCCTAAAATTAGAATAAATATTTACGAACCAATGTTTAAGGGAAATGGAGAAATATCTCCCGGTAATATGATTTTTCAAAGTGAATTAATTACTTTAAAGAATAGAGATAAAATATTTAGATATGACTTTCTTGATAACGTATTCATATATAAAAAAGGAATTTTTGTGGCGATTGAGTTGGTAGATGGCGGTGAATACACGAGTAATGATTATAATTTGAATTATCCAAGATTTATGTTGACTGATGAAGTTTCTGAAAGGTTAACATTCAAGTCATTTATGGGAGCAGATTGGTATAGGTTTTCTATTAACAGTAGAGAAAACCAAAACCCTTATAATATTAAAATTGAACTTAAAGTAAACTATTAACCACCTATTATCTATTATTGAAAAAGATTTAATAATAAAATAAAAGCAGTATAGAACAAAAGCATAATCGTCCATAGCCGCAAAAAAGCGGCTACGGCGTTTATGCAGACGTTAGCTGCTATTAAAAAAGCTAAACGCAAAAAAAACACCCGACATAAAAAGAAAACGTAAACAATTTTTTATCACATATAAATATTTTTACTATGAAACAGTTTTTGAGTGTAGCAATATTGCTACTATTTACTATTAGTTTTGCATTCAGTCAAGTTTTAGAAAACTCCTTTATTGTCCAAGACAAAGCCCGAAAAGCTCCTACGATAGTAGAAGGAAAAATCATTGGAAAACATAGCTACTTTACCGAAAGAAAAAAAACTATTCTTACTGATTATGAAATTGAAATTTACAAAGTATTCAAAGGAAACATTACAGGAGAAACGATAACGATTACAGATTTTGGCGGAGAAGTAGGCAATTTATCCGTAAGTACATCTTGTCACAAAAGTAATTTAATTGTTGGACAAACGGCTATTTATTTTTGTGGTGCTTCAAAATGGAAGAAAAGTCCTGCGACCAATCAAATTTTTTCTTTAGCATCATCACAAATTATTTTTGGTCGTAATTCTTATGATGCCGTTTTTGATAAAAAACAAACTTATGCGAGTAGAGAATATATCTATGCTGCGATAAAAAAAACAACAAAAACGGACTTTCAACAAAGAAAACTCAACCATTTTGAATTACAAGCCGAAGGTTGGAAAAGGCTTATCGAACAAAACCTACAAGCACGGTCGGGTGGTGGCGAAGTATTAGAATATAATTTAAGAGATTTAAATGTTCAATTGCCAATCGTTGAATTTGATGTTACCGTAAAAGCTAATGAACCTAATTTAAGATTTGGAGAAGGCGAAATACATTTAAAATATAGTCCTCAAATATTTGGAAATAATATTGTATTCAACTCAAATATTGCAGTCGTAAAAGATGCTTTGATTTTAAGTAATGATTATTCGCTTACTATCAATGATTATTCCTCTGATGAATTGTTAATTGATATAGAATTAGGAACAAATCCAGTTAGTTTAGGTCTTTTAAGTACAAGTGAGCAAAAACTTTGTCACATTGTCGTCAATCTATCAAATGTCAATAATTCGGGAATGGTTGAATTTGAAGATTTGAATATGCAAAGCAAATCTTCTCATTATGACATCAATACAAATTCTTTAGATGTTTTTGAAACCATTTTGACAGGCGATGAATTAAATTACGTCTTTACAGATTTTAATTTTTATCCACCAGTTATCACAGCAGGTACAGGGAGTATTTTAACGATAACAGCAGCAGGTGGTGCTGATTTTGGAAACTTTGAAGGCAATGTAAAAATGAAAAATGCTGAAACAGGAGCAGTTCCTAATCATCCATTACCAGCTATGGTCAGTATAGAAGAGCAATTCGTGGATTGGTCAAATGACACAATTAGAGTGAGAGTACCATCTATTAATGGTACTATAGTAGCGTCTTCAGTTCCAGCTTCGGGACCAATACAAATTGAAAAAGTTAATGCAGCAGGGAACATTACGACAACTTTTACAAGTGCAAGCCAAGTTGATGTTTTTTATTCGATTACGAACTCAGATGACGGTATAGGAGCAGCGGCTACTAACGATGCTGTTTTCAACCTTACTGAATTAGATACAACAGGAGGGATGACCTTTTATTTAAGTGCAGAGTTAGATAGTATTCCAAATGTTAGAGATATTATAGAAGAAAGTCTTTGTCTTTGGAAAGAAAAGACAGGTGTTAATTTTAATTTAAGCGATAGTGTTATAGTTAATGCAAGTGCTGATATGTCAGATAATCTAAACACTATCCTATTAGTAGATACTGCAGGATTTAGTATGGAAACTCTAAGGGCAACAAATAGTACAACTTCATCTACATTTGGTCGAGTTACTTGGGTGTATGATATTGACATTATCATTAATAGTAATACAAATTGGAATTATTCTTCAAATCCTCCAGCAGCGAATGAAGTAGATTTTTATGCTGCAATTATTCACGAATTTGGTCACGCACACTCCTTAAATCATGTTATTGACCCTACACCAGATACATTAGGAGGACGATTGATGTATCCTTTCTTACAAGGAGGAGAAAATATAATAAGAAGAATAATTGATACAACAGCATTTATGGGAGGTAGGTTTGTAATAGAACATAGTGATACATTAGATAATTTCCCAAGTGCATCAGGTGCTTTACCTTCTATGAACCCAGTTTTAAATTATGACTGTATCATTAGTTCTACAAATGACATTAAAGAGGAAACACCACAAGTTATTGTATTTCCAAATCCATTTAATGATTATGTAAATATAAAATATCAATTAACTCAATCAAGTGATGTTTTTGTAGATATTTATGATATTACAGGCAGACTACTTGAAAGACAAGATTTAGGTTTTCATATACAAGGAGAGCATCAGAATAAACTAAATCTTAGACTTCCCAAAGGAGTTTATCTTGTAAGGCTTCAAACAAATTATGGTTTTAAAACTATTAAAGTGATTAAACACTAAACTATGAAACGAATAAATTTAATACTATTCGTTGCTGTAGTTTTAGTTTTTAGTAGTTGCTGCAAAATTTGGTCAAATAAAAGGGTTAAAAAATGCAACTGTAAAGAGTTTGAAAACTATATTAAAACTTGGAAAACGGATAAAGAAACAGGCGTTTTTTACCTAGATATTTCCGTAGATGATAAAGAAAGTATTCTTGAAGTTTATGAAAAATTTATACGACGATTAGATTGTTTAAAGGGTAAAACAGTAGGTGAAGTGCGAAAACTATTTAAAGGAAAACCTAATGAAACTGAAATTAAAATTCCTGCAAGTAGAGAATGTGCCTCTTGTTTTATTAATAAAGAAGACTGTAAATATATTTTTCAAGAAAAAATTGTTTGTGGTTACTTTAGAATTATGGGATTAGGAAAAGATAATACAAGAGTAATAAAAAATATACATGAAAGTTTAACACCCAACGGTCATCAAATTCAACTAATGTATTGAAAAAAATAAAAAAACTGCACCTAACAAAAGCAGCACCGTCCATTTGCCCTAAACGGGCAAACGTCGGTGCTGCAAAACGTTCCATGCAATTAAAAAAAAACCAAACACAGTACAAAAAAAATATTATTCACAATTTAAATTTCAAAACATGAGAACATTTTATCTTTTCCAGATTTTATTATGGTTAACAATAATCACTTTTAGTAATTCAACCCACGCACAACTTTATGAAATCTCGTTTGACCAACGTCTTGACCAATCTTCTTTAATTATCGAAGGCAAAGTCATAGAAATAAAGTCATATAGAGGAAATAACGGCAAAATCTACACTGCAAATAAAATACAAGTTTTTAGTGTATTAAAAGGTAATTTACAAAATCCCAAAATTACGATTATTACACTTGGTGGAACAGTTGGAAGTAAAAGAGAAACATGGACGAATGTGCTAACATTATCCGAGTACCAAATAGGTGTATTTTTTCTAACAACAACTCATCGCCCATTATCAGATGAAATAGACAATTTAAACAATGTTTATGAAGTCTATTCAAGTAGTCAAGGTTTTTTAAGGTATAGTGAGGATAAAAATAAAGTTATGGTTGCGAAAGCACCATTTAACAATTATCAAAAAAATCGTCTGATACAAAATATTAGAGAAAAGACCAATCAATTTATCTCTATTTCATCTAACGAAACAGGCAATCCAGAAGATTTGACAGGCGTAGAATACTCTATTCAAAATGTGTCCCTTTCGGGTAATGTTGTAGATTTTGATATTTATGTAGAAGGACTTTGGGGAAGTTATGATTTAACAAGGTCTGAGTTAATTGTAGAATATGACCCAACGGTTTTAGGTTCGAATATTAGTTCAAATGGTATCATTGCCGTTACGAAAGGAACAGTCAGTAATTCACCTAATTATAATTTAGCCGTTGGAGATATTAATCCTAATGAATTAAGTATAAAAATAGAAGCCCTCAATACAGGCTTAGGGTTATACACTATCACTAATCTTCAAGAACAGCTAATTCATATTCAAATCACTTCTCCTAATGCAGGAAATCCAGATATAGAATTTGATGAAGCAAATATGCAGCAGTTAAGTGAATTTTTGGACGCTAATAACTTGCCCGAAGTTTTCCAACAAGTTTTTGCTGTCGGTAGCATTAATGATATTGGAGGTGGTAGCAGTTCTTCTGCGAATATTACAAGTTTTTCTCCCAATATAGTAGCAGCAGGTATCGGAGATACTTTGACTATTACAGGTAGTGGTTTTGGGTTAGGACAAGGAGGAGTTTTGCCTCCTGTTGGTTCTTCTGTTTTGTTTACAAAAACGGAGCAAAATGGAGCAACTGCTCACGATTGGATGCTACCAATGCCAGGTGATTATATCTCATGGACAGATGCAGAAATAAAAGTAAGAGTACCCTCAATTGGTTACGAAGATGATGATTTGAATGTACTAACCACACCTACAACACCTGCTTTTATTCATGCAGGAACAGGAATAATTGGCGTAAAAACAGGTGGAAACAGTGGAACTATTGATACTTCTACCACTCAATTATATGTAAGATTTTCTGCACATACTGACGCTTATTTAGGAACTAATGGTGCAACAGCAACAAGTAGGAAGTTAGTTAGCCGAAATGGAGTAAGTGGCTATGATTTATATTTTACGCCAAGTTTTAAAGCATTTAACGGAGGACAAGGAGTAGAAGCGTTTAAAAGAGCCTTATCAACTTGGCGTTGTGCAACAGGTGTTAATTTTAGAATTAAAGAATTAGCCAATATTCCATCTACCTATCAAGCTAATGCTTGCAAAATTGATTACGGTAGCATGCCTATTGGTGTTCCTGCTACTCAGATTGCTTATACTTATCTTCCTGATGTAGCTCCATTTTGTGCGTCAAGTCCAACAAATGTTTGGTACTCCTATTTAGAGAAATTTGACTTAATTTTTAGTGATACTGCTATTCTAAATTGGCATACAACAGTAGATACTCCTGTAATTAATTGGACAAATACAATAGATTTTGAAACTGTTGCTGTCCATGAATTAGGACATACACATCTCCTCACTCATACTAATAATTTACCAAATTTGGTGCATTGGTTAGGCAATGAATATCACAGAACTATACCTAATGATGATTTATTAGGAGGTTTATATATAGTCCAAATCAGTGCAGTAGATACTATTCCTGCCTGTCAACCTGCTATGCAAAAAATTCCTTCGTCAGAATGTGATATTACAACAGGTCTATGGTCAATAATCAAAGATGATATTAGTGTTACCTTTTATCCTAATCCAACAACCTCAATCATTAATGTAGAAATCAATAGTAATGATGTAAAAGGACAATTAAAATATCAAATATCTAACAATATTGGTCAGCTTTTGTCAAATGGGCAGTTAATAAATGGAACGAATATAAATTCAATAAATATTCATGACTTACCAAATGGTATGTTATATTTTACTATATACATTGACGGAGTTAGAAGTAATACTTTTAAAATTATTAAAATTTAGGCAATATGAAAAATTTACTTTTTTGCCTGTTTTTAATGATAATTGTAACAGGTTGTTTTCTAAAAAACAGTGTTTCTACTGAAGAGCCTGCTAAAGAAATCACTGTACAAAAAGAAGAAAAGGCATATACAGGAGAATTTATGAATGGAGATTTTTATTACTTACAAACAACTGATGTAAAGGTAGAAGAGTTACCAAATGATTGTGATAGAAAATTAGTTTATTACATTAATACGTCTTGGTTAAAACATCAAAAAAACAATTATCATTTAAAAAATGATTTTAGTCAAGGTCTTTATCTCGGAGGATATAGTATTCCTTTAGGTAAACAAAAATGTTTTATTGGAATGAAACTATCCTTTCTTGAAAGACTTTTGGGGAAACCTGATAAAGAAGAAGGAAAATGGATATATCAGTTATGTAATAATGAAATCAATAAATGTAGTGATGAAGATATAGCTGAACATATAAAAGAGCGAATGAAAGTACCATCAGATGTTCATAATACTTTCAGTTATTGGTTACGGCGAGATGTTACCTTTAGCTATCAAGATGGTGTTATTATCAGCGTAAAATAAAAACAAAAAAAACAGCGTCGAACAAAAGCAACAGCGTCCAGTCGCAGCAAAAGCTGCGACCGTCGTTGTTGCAAACGTTCCATGCAATTAAAAAAAGGCTAAACGCCAAGAAAAAAAATAAACAAGTAACGAATAAAGAAAAGACACGTAAATAATTTTTTTTCATCAAAATCATATAAACATGAAACGATTACCATTCAACACGATAACAATCTTTTGGGGAATTGTTATCTTATTAGCCTCTTGTGCTTTTACAAGTAAAACTCCAAAAGCACAATCTGAAACTGTTCAACAAGAACAAACTAAATCGCCAACATCTAATTTTTTAGAAAAGGTAAAAGCAAAAAATGGATGCTTAAATGGAACTAAATGGAATTATTGTTACGATTTTAGAGAATTTGACTTTGAAGATTACGAAAAACCTACTTTTGAGAATTTATTTACGACTTACGCTGATTTATTTAATTTAAGTGAACATGACGAAATGAAACCTCTACGTCCAATTCAATATAGAGATAAAAAAGCATTACCAGTTTCTTTATATGGAAAAGATTTTACCCAAGTAACATTTCGATATTTACACAAAGGGTTTCCTGTTTATTGGAAAAAAGACTATCGTGAATATGAAATAACTGTATATGGAGATAGTATTGGAGCGTATGTATGGAAAGCAACAGGAAAAATAATTTCTAATTTAGATGTAGATACAACGGTAACCGTATCCAGCAAAGAAGCCTTTAAAACAGCAAAATCGGTTGTTCCAATTCAAAATGATGAAGTTTTTATTTTTGAACAATCTATTACAGTAATTCCTGAAGAACAGAGAAATCAAATAAATATACCTAATATTAATTTCAAAATATATCAAGGTAGATTAACGTATTCTTATCTTTTTGCTACTCGTAAAGATGTCTTACCTTTAGTACCATATAAAACTTATGAAGTTTTTGTAGATGCACAGACCAATAAAGTGCTTTATCTTAAAAAACCATCTGATGCCAATCATCTTGCTACATCTATCGCTGAGAATAAGAAAGTGAATAAAGCAGGAGATTGTAAATTACTTATCGAAAATGAAGTAAAATATACAGTTGAAAATTCAGCTATTTCAGGTGCAAATAATGAATTTTTGGAGTTTGATATTAATGTTGCTTCTATGTTCAATAATGAAAATTTTTATAGTGGCGAAATGTTAATTGACTATAATTCTCTAACTTTTGGAACTAATTTGGCTTCAAGCGAACGAATTACCTTAACAAAAGGAACAGTCATAACTGCTCCAAACTATACATTAAGTATTGTAGATGTTTCATCTGACCAAATGAAAATTATAGCTCAAAGTACACCTTCAAATCCTTCTAATTATTACAGCATTACCAATCAATCTGAGGAATTAGCACATATCAAAATTGATATATCTAATTTAGCAGGAAATACTGCAATTAAATTTGACGAGGTTCAAATGCAAGGGTTGAGCGAATTATTTGACGCTTCGCTTAGTTCAAATACACCTTTCGACCTTGTAACTGCAATTGATGAATTGAATGTAGATATTAATGGTATTTTAAATAGCGGTGATACTTGTACTACTTGTACAGGAGGAAATATTACAACTACTTTTACAAGTTCCAGTCAAATTAATGTTTTTTATGCTGTCACTAATGCTGATGCCGGTTCTTCTTCAACAAGAGATGCTGTTATTAACTTAACTGAATTAGATACTACAGGTGGTGTTACATTTTATTTAGGGGAAGTTTTAGATAGTATTCCAAACACACGAGAAATTATAGAAGCAAGCCTTTGTTTATGGAAAGAAAAAACAGGCGTGAATTTTAACTTAAGTGATAGTATAATTACAAATCCAACTGCTAATGCTTTAGATGGATTGAATGTAATTTATATGGTAAATGATGTACCTCCGTTTTCTATGGAAACTGTAGTTTCAAAACAAACTACAAGTTTACCACCATCTATTCCACCAGGAGGTAGATATAGTTGGGTTACGGATATCGATATAAAGGTAGCTCGTTATACAAACTTATCTCCACTAACATTAAAAAATTGGAACTATACAAATAATCCACCTGCCGCAAACGAAATAGATTTTTATGCAGCTATTATTCATGAGTTTGGGCATAGTCATTCTCTTAGTCATGTTATAGGAATGTCACCTGATACATTAGATGGTCGATTAATGTTTCCAATATTAAATATTGGAGAAAATATTGCCAGAAGAAATATTGATGCAACAGCGATTGCAGGAGGTTTATTTGTACTTCAACATAGTACAGATACTTTAACAGCTTTAGCAGGTGTACTCGGTAGTACTGCACCCACACCAATGACACGTACACTTAATTTTGATTGTATTGTCAATTCAACAAATGATATTATAGAAAATATTACACAGGTAAAGTTATATCCAAACCCGTTCAATAATCTAATAAATATTGAGTATGAACTTTTGCAATCAAGTGAAGTCACACTACAAGTTTATGACATTACAGGGAAAGAAATTCAAAGAGAAAACTTAGGATTTCAAACCAAAGGAGCATATCAACGACAATTAAAATTTTCACTACCTAAAGGAATCTACTTTGTAAAAGTTCAAACAGATTATGGATTTAAAACACTAAAAGTAATTAAACACTAAAAATATGAAACGAGTATATTTCACCTTATTCGTTCTATCTGTTTTAGTGTTTAATTCTTGTTGTAAAAGTTGGTTTAGTCAAACTACAAAACATACTGAAAAATGTCAATGTGAAGAGTTTGAGAACTACATAAAAACATGGAAAACAGATAAGGAAACGGGAGTACTTTATGTTGATAGAAAACATGAAGATAGAGACAGTTATATTGAATTTGAAAATATTTTTCTAAAACGCTTAGATTGTTTAAAAGGAAAAAAGGTTGGATATGCAAGAAAGTTATTTCAAGGAAAGTCTGATGAAATTCACATTATTATCCCTAAAAGTAAAGAATGTTTAGATTGTTATGTGAAAAGAGGAGATTGCGAATATGTAATTAGTGGAAAAGTTTACTGTTATAATATTGAAATACAAATAAGTGATGATGATGAAAAAGTTATTACTGCAACAAGTGAAAATTTAGAAGTTACAGGACATCATTATGTATGGTTATTTATCAAATAGAAAGAAAAGAAAAAGCACCTAACAAAAGCAGAATCGTCCATAGCCGCCAAAAAACGGCTACGGCGTTTCTGCAAACGTTCTACACTATTAATAAAAAACAAAACGCAAGAACATACGACCAAAAACCAAACACAATAATTCGATTTTTAGCATTAAATATAAAATACAATGAAACAGAAAATTTCCATTTTAGCAGTATTACTAATCGTTTTATGCGTAAATGTAGTAACGGCTCAACTCTATGAAGTTTCTTTAGACCAGAAACTTCAAGAATCTACATTGTTTATTGAAGGGAAAGTCATTAAAAGTGAGGCTTTTCGAGGACACGACGGACACATTTACACCGCACACGACATTCAAGCATTTAGTATTTTAAAAGGCAGTTTACAAGATTTACAAGACCAAAAAGTTACGGTAATTACTTATGGCGGAACACTTGATGAAGAAGTAGAAACTTGGACACATTTATTGACTTTATCTAAAAACAATGTTGGCGTTTTCTTTTTGACTGCTACAAATCGACCTATTCCAAATGAAAATAAAGCGTATTATGAAGTATATTCAAGTAGTCAAGGTTTTTTGAAATATACCGAAAATGATTTTCAAGAAGTCGTAGCAATTGCACCGTTTAATTATCATCAGAAAAACGATTTATTACAAAACATTCGACAAAGTAAAGGACGATTTACGCCTGTTTTTACAGACGGTGACGGAAGCCCAGAGGATGTAACAGGCGTTGAATATTCTATTAAAAATGTTTCGCTTTCGGGGAACGTTTTAGATTTTGATATTTATGTTGAGGGACTTTGGGGTAGTTATGACTTGACGGAAAGTGAATTATTGATAGAATATGACCCAACTATTTTAGGGCAAAATGTTCAATCAAATGGTGTTTTATCTATTTCGCCAGGCGTTGTGAGTAGTTCACCAAATTACAGTTTGTCTGTTAATGACGTTAATCCCGATAAAGTAAGTATTAATATAAAAGCATTGAACACAGGTTTTACACTTTACACAATTTCAAGTGTTCCAGAGCAATTGATTCATGTTCAAATAGTTTCTCCTGCTTCGGGAAATCCAGATATTGAATTTGATGAAGCTGCAATGCAGCAGTTAAGTGAATACCTTGATATAAATAGTGGTGTTGAAGCATTTCAGCAAGTTTTTGCGGTTGGTAAAATTGAAGATGTTAGTGGTGGTGGGAACACATCTCCTAATATAAGTGATTTTTACCCTGATACTTTGAGGTCAGGAACAAATGATACTTTAACTATAATAGGTAGTGATTTTGATACAATAAGAGGTAATTTAAAAGTAAAATTCACAACAGCTAATGAAGGACCAAACGGTTCAATAAAGTGGGTATCTGTTTTAGATAGCAATTACTTACATTGGTCTGATGATACAATAATAGTAATTGTTCCTTCGATAGGCTTTGAGAACAACTCAAGTACTATTAGTCGTCAATATGCAGGAACAGGGAAAGTAAGAGTTCGAAAAACAGCTACCAGCTACAATACAAGTAACGATAATTTATATATTCCCTATTCTGTAAGAAACAATCTAATTCTCAATAAAAACGTCAAAGCATTTTTAGGGGATTACAATAATCAAGGAGGATATAATCTACACTTTACTCCTAACTTAAAGTCTGATAGTGCTGCTGTAGCTGCTTTTTCCAGAGCTTTAGAGCGTTGGAGATGTTTAACATTAGTAAATTATCAAATAGTTGATACAATTCTACCAAATAGCTGTGAGATTAGTTTTGGGCCTTTAGCGGTAGGTACAACAACTACTCTTGGTGGAACATTAAACACAAGTGGAGGAAATTGCATAGATACGGTACCATCTGTTCCTTACCAAAGAAGAGGTACTTTTTCAATGATATTTAATAATGATGCTTCTCTAAATTGGTACATAGATAGTCTGAATAGACAATTAGGACAAGATACTTTTGATTTAGAAAGTGTTGCGATGCATGAATTAGGACATGCCCTTCTATTAAATCATACAAATAATACAGATGACTTAATGTTTTTTGATTA
>Ga0306864_1000186_pt1 | contig 30029 bp, 23 predicted proteins | sample AntRauTorckE5430_FD_190448 | JGI IMG/M metagenome (GOLD analysis project Ga0306864, IMG submission 190448) | Saline lake microbial communities from Rauer Islands, Antarctica - Metagenome Torckler E5 #430 (v2) (version 2) | ecosystem: Environmental > Aquatic > Non-marine Saline and Alkaline >...
CAGCCTGAACTACTTCGAAAGCTTTACGAAAGGTAGATTCGGAAAGGTAATCGGGGGAAAGTTTTGGCGGCAGCATTCCAGTGGGTGGCGGTCCGGGGTCCGGATAGTCACGAAAAGAGAAGCGGGGCTGGTCATTTGTATCTTCTTCGGCGGTCCACACGCGGGGTGCCGCTTGCTCAAAATCGACCAGGAAGAAACACGGTTCCTTTGCGGCTCCGAGCTCGTTCAGGCGCGCCGCCCAGGTAGTCATGTTGTGCTTGTATTCCTGCATCCGGGAATTAGGACGTTTTTTTGGGATAAAAGTTATAGTTTCAGTACTTAAGTAGTAAGCTAGAAACAACTATTACACTTGATTAGCACCTCGGCTTCGCTCGGCGAAGCCCTTACTACTCAAAGGCTAATGGCCCGTCAAAATTAAACCAACCGGTAAGGAAAATTTTCTACCGCAGTTTAAATTTGATGACTTAAGAGAATAACCCTCAGAAACATGCAAAAAAAATCGCCCGTCGAGTTTGGTATTGACTTATCTGCACTCACTTTCTAAACCGGCCCTTATCTTCCCCGTAGTAACTCTTAACCATCGATCTCTATGACTCGTAACGTCCTATTATTTCTTACTTTTTGCCTATTGCTAACAGCCTGCAAGGAGGACACAAAAAAACACCTAGAGGAGCAAGCGTCTAAAACGGAGAATAAAGCCCTCAACTTTGTCTCTCACCGCGTAATCGACAACGCCAAATGGTGGTGGGCCTTTACCCTCAGTGACATTACCAACGACGGTTTACAGGACGTCGTCTACATCCACAACAACGCTAATGGTGGCTACCTCGCCTTTCGGACGGGAAGTAAAGAAGGAAGTCTCTGGAAGGAAACCATCGTAGCTCAAACACCACCCACGGGAGGCACCTTTGCTGGCGGAGATCTCGAGACCGGCGACATGGATGGCGACGGCGACCAGGATATTCTGGCCGTAAAGCACACGGGAGAATGGGACGATGCCGGTGCGGAAGCCGAACTTTTCTACTACGAAAATCCCTCCTGGACGCCGCACGCCATCGGTAAGGCAAAGGACGCCGTTAAAGACCTATCAATCGCAGATTTTGACGGTGACGGTAGGGCGGACCTGGCTGTACTCACTTTCGATGAACACAACCTCCGGGTTCATCGCCAAAAGGAAGACGGGACCTTCGAAATGGTAGTGGATGTTACACAAAAGGGCCTCCACGAAGGTATGGATGTTGGTGATCTGGACGGAGACGGAGATGTGGATATAGCGGCCAACGGCTACGTTTTTACTAATCCCGGAGGCGATTTGCGCGGAGAATGGACCGTCTTCGTTGTAGACGAAAAGTGGCACAACCAGACGGGTGATTGGAGCGCGAACGGCACGAAGCAATTTGTCGCCGATATAGATGGTGACGGCCAGCCTGAAATCTTCATCTCCCACAGCGAACGTGGTGGTTACCCACTCAGTTATTATCAGCTTCAGGCCAACGGCTCATGGAAAGAGTACGTGGTTGTTGATGAACTCCCGGCGGCCCATACCCTTCAGGTCTTTGATATGGATCTGGATGGTGATCTGGACGTGGTGACCGGCATTAACTCCGCCCGTGCCGTTAACCTCGATCCGAAGGTGGAACGCTACGAAGTGATGGTCATGCTTAATCAGGGCGACGGTAGCTGGAAACAGAAACTGATCGAGACCGGCGGTATCTACAACGGATGTGTTACCGACTTCGAGGGCGATGGAGATTATGACCTCTTTCGCTACCCGAGTCACGAAGCCACGGAACTGTTTTTTATTGAAAACCAAGTTCGTTAATCCTGTAGTAGCCCGGGGTACAGTCCCGGACTCCGCCTCTTTCTGAAGTGTTTGCTTGCGGCGCAGAACCCTGAGGATAAAATCGTACTTTAATGATCCAGTTTCAACAACTTTTAGGCGCGAACGCAGGTGCAATGGCACGTTTACTTGCATTGGTGTTTACCGTAAGCTTGACTTCCTGTGCGCCTTCATCCGACCCCGGCACCCGCGGCCGCGCCCAAACACCCCTAAATATCGCTTCTAATCAGTGGACCTACATCGAAGTAGACAGCGCGAAGGCAATGTGGGGAGACTACGCCGAACCCGTACGGCTACGCTATTTCGGTCTCGCCGCTGGAGGCCTAAACGGCGACGGAAACTTGGACTTGGTAAGCGGACGCAACGTATACTACAACCCCGGCGGCAATATGACCACGCACTGGACAAAATCTGACCTCCAGCAAAACGTTGAAGCGAACCTAATCTACCGGCTGATGGGTCAAAGAACAGCCTTATATTCTAGTTGAAAGCCTACCCGACGTCATTCGTTTTCGCATCGATGATAACTTCAAGGTCCACAAAGGCGAAGTCGTCGCCCAGGTACCGCTAATGGGCCACCAGAACGGCCAGGGCTACAAAATCGCGGACCTTTTACCTGGTACCGGCGACGACGAAATCATCTACGCCAGCCAGGGTGGTCTGTACGTGATGGACACTACTGCTGCTAACCCCTGGCCCGTAACCCTCGTCGGTAAAGACGCTTCCGACGAAGGCTTCGGCGTCGCGGATATGGATGGTGACGGCGACCTGGATCTCATTTCCGGCTTTCGTGACCCCGACAAGGATGTTAAAGTACCCACCGCAGTAGTTTGGTTCGAAAATCCAGGCTCCATCACGCCCGACTGGGCCCGACATCCGGTAGGTAACACCACTTTTACCACCGATCGCGTTGAAGCTGCTGACCTGAACGCCGATGGCTGCACCGACGTAGTTGTTGTGGGAGAACGCTATCCGGGCCTGGAACCCGATGCCTCTCTTTGGGTTTTCTTGCAAACCGATACTGGGTTTGTGCGTCAACCCGTAGTCACTCAATACTCGATGAATAACCTAGATGTTGTGGACCTTGATAACGACGGTGACCAGGACCTGCTTACCGCCGAGCACAAAGGTCCGGACCCCGCCCTTCAGGTTTGGCTGAACGACGACAACGCAAATTTATCAAAGCAGGAAATCGACCGTGGTAAAGAATCTCACCTCAGCGCCCAGGCCTTTGACCTAGACGGCGACGGCGATCTGGACAGCGTCAGCATTGGGTGGGCTAAGCATAAGTTTGTTCACGTTTGGCGCAATGATGACATCAGGTAGTTTTTAGTATAGAATTTGACTGGCGAGTTTGACTTACCTTCGCCCCCAATGGAGACCTTAACCCCCCAAGACTATTTTACCGACCCCAAATGGAGTAACTACGGCCTGCTGGACGTTCGTTCTCCCGGAGAGTATTCCACGGGGAAACTACCGGGTGCTCAAAGCTTATCATTATTTTCTGATGCAGAACGTGCTAAAGTGGGTACGCTCTACAAGCAAACCAGCCCGGACGCTGCTCTACTGACCGGCCTGGAAATCGCCGGAGGAAAAATGCGTTGGCTCGTGGAAGAAGCCCGCCGCCTCGCGCCTGATAATAAGGTAGTGGTTCACTGCTGGCGCGGTGGCCAGCGTAGTGAAAGCGTAGCCTGGTTGCTTGAGCGCGCCGGATTTGAAGTTGTAAAGCTTACCGGTGGTTACAAAGCTGCCCGTCACCACATTCGTAAATACCTTGGGGAGGAACAGCATCAGCTACGGGTGCTCAGCGGTCCTACTGGTTCGGGTAAAACACCCATCCTGCTGGCCATGCGGGAGCTTGGCGCCAATGTCATTGATATGGAGGGCCTGGCCAATCATAAAGGCTCTGCCTTCGGAGCATTAGGTGAAGCGCCGCAGCCAAGTTCTGAAGAGTTTGAGAACCAGTTATTTGCTGAGTTTCGCGCCATTCCCGTGGGGGAGGTGGTTTGGGTGGAGGACGAGAGCCGTCTTATCGGCCACGTTTATATGTCCGATAATTTCTACGAGCGACTCTGCGCCGCGCCGGTCTACGCACTGGAACAACCGCTGGAGTGGCGGGTGGACCACCTCGTTACCAACTACGCTAAGTACCCGAATGATCAGCTGGAGGCTTCTTTCAAGCGCATCCAGAAAAAGCTGGGCGGACAGCACTTAAAGGATGCCGTAGAAGCTATGGCGATTGGTGATTTTGCCGCAGCTGCACGCATCGCACTTGTATATTATGACAAGGCGTATCACCACTACGGAGAACGGCGGCAAGCCAGGGTAATGGCGACTTATCAGGCGGTAAGCCCTCATGCTGAGGAAGTTGCCGCACAGCTGTTGTCGGGCAAGTAGAACACCGAATAGGGTGTAGTTCACCTTCCTATAAACTAGTAGGGGCGGCCTTCGCGGCCGCCCCTACTAGTTAGTTTATGTTGTTCCTTGTTCACGAAGCGAATGCATTGCCACTTCGGGGTTCAACGGCTGGTTTATTGCTTCACCAATTTGGTAGTGTAAATCCGGGTTCTTCCCTCAAACACTTCCGCAAAGTAAGTACCGGTTGGTAGCGACTGGCCAAAGACCACGCTTTCACCATTTACCTTTTGCTCGGAAACAACCTGGCCGGTTACATTCGTAACGCGGAGCGTTGCCTGATTCAGGGTAACACCTTCAAAGATAAGCTGGAATGACTCACTGGTTGGGTTAGGGAATATCGTGGCGGTGAAACCATCAGCTCCGTAGTTTTCAGTGCTGGACGGAATGGTCCGGCCGTACACCAGGAAATTATCGAAGCCAGCTTCCACGATGTGTCCGTTGGGTGCAGAATCATCCGTTTCAACAATGATCTGGAGGGAGTCGGTGATTTCGACGAAGTCGGAGATGAGGAAGGAGTCGGTGGTCCAGCTGGCGTCACCGTTGGCTTCGTAAATTCTGGCAACAACAGTTTCGCGGCCATTGCTGACTTTGATGACCAGGTTATCGTTCAGCGGCGGGTCTCCTCCGTCGTTGGCGAACCAGTACTGATAGCTGACCTTGAGGTCCGACAACCCAAGGTCTTGGAACATTGGGGAGGTAAGGATAACGGTTCCGCCATCTACGTCGTCATTTCCTGCACCGCCGCCGCCGTTGCCGGTGATGTAGGCTTCAGTACCAAAATCTCCTTCTGCGTCAGCACCGGGGTTCACTGGTACAGAACCAAAAGAAGTGCCTATGGGCGTTTCACGAACCCAGAAACCTGAGCTAGCGCCTACATTCGTTGCCTCCCAGCCCTCGTCGGTTACGAAGTCGTCCATGTAACGACGGGTAAGACGGATCGTCCGGCCTACTAAGTCGATAGGATCAATGTTGTCTTCGGAAATTGTTTGGTAGCCCCACTGAGCTACGTACATTTTGTAGCTGGCGGTGGTGGCTACTTCGTTAAGGCTGACGTTACCATCAGCTGAAGAAGTAGTACTCCGGGTCGACTCCCCATCAATTCGGAAAGTAGCTCCCTGAATGGGGTCACCGGTTTCGTCGTCTACAATGTTGAGGCTGACGTCTACCGGTTGGATGAATATAAGACTGGTGTCTAAGCGTAGGCAGACATCATTGTCCATACTTACAGAAACAGTAAGTGGCCGGTAGTTTTCTGCGGTAAAAGTAACTTCGAAGTTGCCAGCGTTGGCGATGCCTGTTTTGTAATCACCCGTACCATTTGTAGTCACACCATTGGCCTGGCTTGAGTTGATGCTAACATTGACGTTATTAATTGGCAGCCCCGTACTCGCTCTGGTAATTATACCTTCTAGGCGCGCGGCGCGTTTGTAGTCCACTTCTATTACGTAGAGGCCGGTGGATCGGTCGGAAACCAGCGTCAGACCGGAAGGGAGGAATGGGTAAGCTCCCCAATCGCCGTTGAAGCCTCCGTCACTGCCAGTCCACGTATCGTAATTGGCAATCTCGATGATATTATCGGGCTTACTAGCGTCGGCAACAATAAGCCCGTCGGTGTAGTAGCTAACGGAGAGGTAGTCGTTGATCACGTGTACGTTGTGCGGGATGGTGCCTGTATTTAGTGAACCAAGCGGGCGAAACTCGAAGGTTTTCTTGATGTCTTGCTTATCGCTAATATCGTAGGCGGCTACGGGGGCGTTGCCCCGTTCGTCGGTCGTGAAAATAAATTGCTCGTCGTCTGTAGTCCAAGCATTGTGGGTAAAGCTGAACGGAGTAACAACTGCACCGAGGGTGATCGGGTTATCGAGGTCGGCGATATCGTACATGGCGAGCTCGCCGTCGTAGATTTCGGAACAGTAGAGGGTGTCGTCTACCACGTAAACATCGTGGCTGTAGGTTGCGGGCCCTTTGCCGATGTAGGTCGGGGTCATCGGATCAGCGGTGAGGTCGAAGATTAGGATGCCACCGTCGTTGATCTGACGGCTACCGCCAGCCGTGTACAATCGGCCGTGGTTAGTGTCGATGTAAATATTGTGGGCCTGAATAAATTCACGGCCATTACCAACGATGTCCGGGTAGGTTGTTTTTTTGAAAGGTACACTGTCGGGTAGAAAACGGAGATCGAAAGCGGAGATGCCTTCGCTGCCCTGGTCTGCTACATTGTAAGCATACTCGCCAAAGGTCTTCATGTCGCGCCAGATGGAATTGGCTCCGGCCACTTTAACGACCTCTCTTATGTCGTCCGGGTCGGCAAGGCTTACGAAAGACACGCCGTCGTCAAGTCCGACGATGGCGTATTCCGTACCGTCCGGAGCGACGTATCCCCAGATGTCGTTTACAGCGACGTCGTAGTCGAGCTGTGAGCGAAGTGTGGAATTAAGTTGGGAAAAAAGCGTGGTGGAGAGGGCCAGAAGGCTAAGGAGCAGGTAATGCTTCATCGTGAGAATTTGGTTTAGGTGGCAAAGATAGCTTAAGAAGGTAGCTGTTTTACTGAAGAGGGAGGGTGTGTTGGCTAGCGGACGAACACTGTTCTCCACTACTGTAAGGACACTGCTTGAAAGATCATCTCTGGCGATAGCCATAGTTTTAGGAAATAACGCGGGTTCACGGTGCTTGACCATTTGTACGCCTGTTTTCGAAGTATTCTTACGTCCTTTTCAGCTTTGCTACTACTTGTACGTTTGTGGTTCACTCTGGGGTTGTGCTCAATATTTTTTACTCATTTAGCTTTTTCTTGGTGTCTGAAATATCCGTTAGTCCTTAAGTCAAACAGCCCAGAGTTGCAGATTTTAAGCCCAAAACCTCTAAAACCTATTACTGCTTAAAGTAAATAATAGGTACCGTAGAAACCCCTAGCATACTCAGTTCAAGCACCTCGGGCGTGAGCTGGATAATGCCGTAGCAATCCGTACCAGCTGGGCCAGAAATGGTGAAACAGGCGATTTCCATCTCGACGCCACCGTTGCAATCTCCGGGGCAGGCGGAGTGGTAAGTCATGTCTTCTTCCACTAGCAATTCACCTTTATAGTAAGTTTGGTAGTGGTCGGGTGTAAAGGCTACGATTTCGTTCGGGTCGGTGCTGTTTACCCAGGCGCCGTTGAGCACTTCGGCGAGGGCCTCTTCGGTGGTATTAGGGGCTGGCGCAGAGTAGGTGTAGGGAGCCGCAGCTGGCGAAGCATAAGCCTGGGGAGTATTTTGCGCTGACGCAGGTGCAGCAGAAGTTGAAAAGGCATCTCCCTTACTCGTTTGCTTAGGTTTCATCGGAATAGAACCGTAGGTCTGTTGCTGTGCGTCCGGGTTTGCTAAAACCGGTTGTTGTACCTGCGTGCCCATCTGAACGGGCTGTGACACAGAAGTCATCGGTGGTGCTGTATTAACCGGTTGCGGACTCGTGCCGGGGTCATAAGCAGGTCCTTCCAATCTCGTTGGTGGTGCCTGGATGGCCGCCGTAGCTGCTTCTTTACTGCTTGGCTTGAAGAGAATACAAGAAGCAAATAAGGTTAGAATTAGTAGCAGAGATAAAAAGCGCATAAATATTTATTTTAATGAACAGCATTAACGGCTTACAGGTCTAACGAACCAACAACGGCGGGTGTTTGTCAATAAAAGCAACAACTTCGGTGGGATCATCCGTTAAATATAGGTAATTGGCGTAAGCTTTACCCTTTACCAGCGGGGTACCCTCCCGGATGCTATACTACCGTTGGTCACATGAGGTGATTTTGTGCTCGCGAAGCGAGCGCGGCCCTCTCCAAATGAGGCCATTAGGGGCGAGCCCTTGCGGTCACTCATCTTCGTTGCTGAACTCTGGTTTCAGCGACTCAATAGGCGGTGCAAGCGCAGCACCTGCGGCAAAAGTAACCGCTTACCGTCGTTTACAATGATATGATCTGCGGCGGCTTCCTTTTTATCGTCCGGCCATTGCTTGGCAGCGCGGGCGGCGAAAGCTTTCGACGTGGTGCTATCCCGGGCGATGACCCGATCTCGACGGGTTTCTTCGGGTGCCGCCACAACGATCACCTGGTCGAACCGCTCGCTACCGCCGATTTCGAATACAATAGCCGCTTCGTAAAGTGTGTAGGGAAATTCCCGATGTTCTCCTTTCCAACGTTCCGCATTCTGGTGTACTGCAGGATGGACGAGGGCGTTGAGGGTGGCCAAGGTTTCATCGTCCGAAAAAGCTTTCTTTGCCAGCCAGTTGCGGTTAAGCTGCCCGTCTGCGAAATACGTCTCCGGCCCAAAAGCGGAGATCAGTCCGGATCTCAACCCCGCATCTTCCAGCATCAGGCGTTTTGCCGCAGCATCAGCGTAGTAAACGGGGACGCCGAGGTGCTCGAAAATACGGCAGACGGTGGTTTTGCCTGAGCCTATATTTCCGGTTATTGCGTGGTGCATGGTAGGTGGTTCGTTGGTCTTGTGGTATTTTGGCCGTTGTGGATTTGCCACAAGCCATATCGCGTAGCGATTACTCTGTGGTAACCCCGGACGAAGCCCGGGGTTGAAACCACCACCTGATTTTACCTCTGTGGCGCGAAGCGCCGCTAGTTCCAACGTACAATTCCCATGAAGCTAGTAGCCCTGATAGAGTCTTTCATCGCCTGGATAGGCAAAGCAGCCGGCTACCTAAACTTGGTACTCATCTTTGTAATAGTTGTGGATGTAAGCCTTCGTGCGCTGTTCGACCAGACGGCAGCATGGGTTGGCGAACTCTCTTGGCACCTTTTTGCCATCATCTTTTTGCTGGGCATCCCGTATGCTTTGCAGCAAGACCGACACGTACGGGTAGACTTGTTTTACGAGGGGTTTAGCCCGGCCAACCAGCGACTTGTAAATTTGGTCGGCACATTGCTTTTTTTATTACCCTGGGCGACTGTTCTCCTAATCACCGGCTGGAGCTTCGCGGCTGAAGCGTTGGCCAGCGGGGAGGGGAGCCCTAATCCCAACGGGATTACCAGCTTCTTTCCGATCAAAGCGATGATTCCGTTCGCGGCGGCCTTGCTCATCCTCCAGGGCATTGCATCCTGCGTGCGCGCCTACTCGGTAAACACGACGGAAAGATGATTGACACCAATAAGATTGACTTACTATTACCAATCGAACGCTAAAAAAGCGGACAGCACTTTTACAGACTTTCTCTTCCGCGAGGAAGGCTTGGAAGGGGGCTTACCTATAATCAAACAAACTTATGAGTCTAGCCATCCTGGCCCTGATCCTATTCGTGAGCATTTTTCTCCTGGTGCTGTACGGTTACCCCGTCGCCTTCACGCTGGGCGGCCTGTCTCTGCTTTACGCTTTTTGTTTCCTCGATCCGGTGGTGCTCACTCTGCTACCGAACCGGGTGATGGGCGTGATGGACAATTCTGTACTACTGGCCGTTCCTCTATTTGTTTTTATGGGCATCATGCTGGAAAAAAGTGGACTGGCCGAAAGGATGTTACGAACGATGACGGAACTCTTCGGCCGCGTCCGGGGCGGAATGGCTGTCTCGGTCATCATTGTTGGGGCACTGCTGGCGGCGAGTACGGGCATTGTGGGAGCAACGGTAATAACAATGGGCCTCATCAGCCTGCCGCCGATGCTTAAGCGTGGCTATCCGGTAACCGTCTCTACCGGGGTGATCGCCGCTTCGGGCACGCTGGGACAGATTATACCGCCTTCGGTGGTCTTGGTTCTCCTCGGCAGCGTGCTGGGTGTTTCGGTAGGGAAGCTGTTCTCTGCGGCCTTGTGGCCTAGTTTGTTACTCGTCGGAGCCTACATCGTGTACATAATAGGTCTCGGTTTATTAAAACCCAAACTCTTCCCGCGGGGAGACAACGACCTCAAAGGCTGGACGCCCGCTTTTTTCAAAGACCTACTACAAAGCCTCTTTTTACCGTTTTTACTTATCGTGGCTGTACTTGGTTCTATCCTTACGGGAAAGGCTTCCCCTACAGAGGCCTCCGCTATTGGTGCCTTTGGTGCAATTCTGCTGACCCTTAGTCAAGGAAAGCTGAAGTCGAAAACGGTAAAGGATGTGTGCCAAGATACGACCCATCTCACCGCGATGGTTTTCATGATTCTGCTCGGCGCCACTACTTTTTCGTTGGTTTTTCGGGAGTTGGGCGGGGATCAGTTTCTGGTGCGGCTTATCAATCAGGGTGGGCTTACGGAGTATCAGTTCCTTGCGCTTGTGATGGTGGTGGTATTCGTGGCTGGCTTTTTTATTGACTTTATTGAGATCGTTTTCATCATCGTACCCGTCGTGACGCCCATTTTCATTGGCTACGGTACGGATTTGGTTTGGCTGGGTATTCTACTAGGCATTAATTTGCAGACCAGCTTTCTTTCTCCGCCCTTTGGCTTCGCTCTTTTTTATCTGAAAGGAGTAGCGCCGCCGGAGGTGAAAACCGTCCACTTATACAAGGGCATCATTCCTTTTCTTATTATTCAGGTGCTACTGTTGGTGGTGGTGGTGTTTTTTCCGCACTGGCTGGGGGTCGGGAGCTAGTGACGTTGATAGGCTACTGTACTAGTTTGCTGATCTGCTCTCTTGTATTTCTTAACGGCTTCCAGCTTCCGCCCTTCTAGGTTTAGCCCTTTATTCGCGTTAATAATCTTAGACTAGTTAAAGGGCGCGGCCGCAGGATGCAGTGCCGGTTAACAGGCACCGGTCAACCCATTAGACCTCGACTTCGAGACCTGCTGGGGTATCGTTAATGCTGAGGACAAGACGGCTCCGGCCGTGGTTACGACTCCGGATGACATCGACCATCTCTGCGTTGATTTGGACGACAACAGCGTCGACGCTGTAGCTTTCTACAGCCTGATTGACGACCGTACATCCGATCCGGCTCCAAGCCCATAGCACGACCAGGAATACGTTGGCTACGCTGCAAGCGCAAATAGTCGCCGCGGTTTATTCCGTTACACGCAGTTCATCAAGGTCTACGACGAAGTAGCTCCTGAAATTATCTTCACTCTACTGGCAGATGGTTGTTGTTAAGTAATTCTGCGGCCTAAGGGTCATTGAATAGCAGCCTGAAAAATACCGAACAGCCCCGCTACTCAGAGATGAGTGGCGGGGCTTTTTCGGTTATCCTGTCTCCTTAACCTCGTCAAAGCACCCGCGGCTGCGCCCCCCCGCGAAGTAAGCCGTGCAAGGAAATGTTTATAACCATGTGGAAATTGCGGGGAAAACTAACGGACTGACGGACTAACAGACTAACGATCTAACTATCTACCTTCGCTCTCTATGCGCCTACGCCAACTTGAGATAAAGGGCTTTAAAAGCTTTGCGAACCAGACGATCGTTAATTTTGACGAGGACGTAATTGGGATTGTCGGCCCGAATGGCTCGGGAAAATCAAATATTGTTGACGCTATCCGCTGGGTACTGGGGGAGCAGAAAGGAAAGGAGTTACGGCTTGATAAGATGAGCTCGATAATTTTTAACGGAACCAAGAAGAAAAGGCCTGGTAGTCTGGCCTCCGTGAGCCTGACTTTTGATAACGATAAGGGGTTATTACCAACTGAGTACAATACGGTAACGATAACTCGCCTGCTTTACCGTTCTGGCGATTCTGAATACCGGCTGAACGGTGTACAGTGCCGGCTAAAAGACGTTACGTCCTTGCTTTTGGATACCGGGATTGGTTCAAACTCCTACGCCATTATTGCTTTGGGGATGGTAGACGACATCTTGAGCGATAAGGACAACAGTCGCCGTCGTATGTTTGAGCAAGCTGCTGGTGTGAGTAAATATAAAGCCCGTAAACGGGAGACGCTCAACAAGCTGAAGAGTACCGAAGGCGACCTTGATCGGATTGAGGATCTGCTTCACGAAATCAATAATAATCTGGTCAGCCTTGAAAAGCAAGCCCGTCGTGCCCGTCGTTACCTCGAAATAAAGGAACAGTACAAACAACAGAGTTTGCAGCTCACTCAGGTGAAGGTCTCCGCTCTGCGCGAAGACTACGGTAAGCTGAAGGGTGAAATTTCCAAGGCGGAAGATGATTACCGTAACGTAGACGTCACGATCCGTAAGCTAGAAGCAACGCTTGAGGCAGAACGTGCTAAACACATTGATAAAGAGAAGCTACTCGGAGAGCGCCAGAAGAAACTTAATGAACTCGTAAATGAGCTCCGTGGCTTGGAGAACGAAAAACAGATGCTGGCCCAGCGGAAAACCTTTGTGCGCCGGCAAACGGAGAAGCTGCAACAGGATATAGCCACAGCCTCCGGTCAGCTGATCGATTATGTTGGTCAGATTGCCGAGATGGACAAGCGGCTGGAAGCTGAGAAAATAGAGCAGACGGAACGGAAAACGGCGCTCGACGCGGCCGAAGAAGCCCTGAAAGAAATACGGGCCGGACACGAGTCACTAAAGGGCCGACTTGACGAAGGCCTAAAAGCCCAACAGGAAGAAGAGCGTAAGATTTTCGAGTTGGAAAAGCGAAAAGCAATCAACGCCAATCAAGTCGAGAATTATAAGTACCAGATCGAGCGAAATGTTGGCGAAATGGACGATCGCCGAAGTGAAAAGGAGAGCCTGGAAGCTGCGCTGAAAGCACTGGAAACAGAGGAAGAAAAGCAGCTGAAAGCGATTGAGAAGCTTGAACAGGCGGAAACTGATCGGCGGGAAGCGATGGAAGTCGCCACAGATGCGGTAGACCGGCTGCAGAACGACCAGAGTAAAATTAACCGTGGCCTGGACGCCCGCCGTAACGAATACAAGCTCACGAAGAGCATGATCGATAGTCTGGAAGGCTTTCCGGAGTCCATCCGCTTTCTCAGTCAGAGCAAGCAATGGAAAGAGGATCCGCAGTTGTTATCTGACCTGGTGCTTGTTGACCAGGATTACCGCGTAGCCATTGAGAACTATCTGGAAAATTTCCTCAACTACTACGTCGTAGCGAATGCGGAAGAAGCTCGGCAAGCCATTGCACTGCTGAGTAAAAGCCAGAAGGGGAAAGCAAATTTCTTCCTGCTCGATGTCATTCCGGGGTATCAGGGAGGCCCTGCCTTGCTGCCGCCCGGAACGCAACTGGCGACTGATGTGGTGAAGGTGGATAAACCATTCCAGCCTTTATTGGACCACCTGCTTCATAACGTCCTGGTAACGAAAACGGACGGGCTGCCAGAGCAGCCACCGGAGGGTATTACGGTGCTGAGCCAGAGTGGGCGTTTCATCCGACGGCCGTTCTCCATCAGTGGTGGGTCTGTAGGCTTATTTGAAGGTAAGAAGATCGGCCGTAAGAAGAACCTGGAAGTCCTGGAAAAAGTGATTACTGAAGCCGAGGCTAAAGCCCGGGTGATCGAAAAGGAACTTTACCAGGAACGTAATAAACTCAACGAACTGCGGCAGCGACGGGTGGATAAAGACATTCAGGAGAAACAACGGGAACTCAGCCGACTTCAGCAGAAGCGCGCCGGTTTAAGGGCACGGGTGGATAGTTTCCAGAATTACTTCACCGAAACGCAGACTAAAAACGATAACCTTGCCAAGCAGGTCACTGAAATAGTTAAGACCAACTCTGTGATTGTGCGTGACCTGGAGACCAGTCAGCAAAAGGTAGGAACGATGCGCGAGCAGCTGGCGGGGACTGACGGTAATTACCGCCAGCTTAGCGAACAGCTTTCCGAAGCCAGTGCTGCTTATAACCAGCATAACATCAGTTTCATTCAGCAACAGAATCAGGTAGAAACGCTGGACAGGGAGATTGCTTTCAGGCGCAACCGACTGAAGGAGCTGGCAGATCAGGACCTCACGAACAAGGACCAACTGGCGCAGCTCGCTAAGGAGTCGCGGCAGTTTGAAGAACAGGAAAAGGTTCAGGCAAAAAACCTGGAGACGATGTACGTTAACCGTACGGATTACCAAACGACGCTTAACGCCGCTGAGCAGGATTACTTCAGCGCCAGAACGGCCATCAACGGCATGGAGGACGATCTGCGGCGTGAAAATCGCCGCCGGCAGGACGGGCAGGTGATGGTCAATCAGCTGAAAGAGAAGTTTACGGATATCAAGTTCAAAATTAATGGACTTGCGGAACGACTTAAGATTGAATTCAATATCGGTCTGGAGGAGCTTACCAGCTTGGAGATTGAGGAATGGGTGGGTTCCCTCGGCGATCTGGAAGTGAAGGTTGACCGTCTGCGCGGCCGCATTGGCAACTATGGAGAGATCAATCCGATGGCCGTGGAAGCTTACGATGAGATGAAGGAGCGCCACGATACAATCTCTACGCAGCGTGATGACATTACAGAAGCCAAAGCGACGCTGATCAAGACGATCAAGGAGATCGAGACCACCGCTACGGTCCAATTTCTCAGCGCATTTGAAACAGTACGCACGCACTTCATTGACGTGTTTCGTAGCTTGTTTACCGAAGACGACAACTGTGACCTCATCCTGGAAAACCCGGAAGATCCGCTGGAGTCTAAAATCGAGATCATCGCCAAGCCAAAGGGCAAGCGACCGACTACTATCAACCAGCTTTCCGGCGGGGAGAAAACGCTTACGGCCACCGCCTTACTTTTCGCTCTCTACCTACTTAAGCCTGCTCCTTTCTGTATCTTCGACGAAGTTGATGCTCCGCTGGACGACGCCAACATCGCCAAGTTCAATAAGATCATCAAGAAGTTCTCGAAGGACAGTCAGTTCATCATCGTGACCCACAATAAGCTTACGATGGAAGCGGTGGACACCATCTACGGAGTGTTCACCAATGAACAGCAGGGTAGTGGGGTGCTGCCGGTTAAGTTTACGGAACTGGAGGGGAGCACCATGTTTTCGGCGGCTTAGCAAACGCCTCGACCGGCGCAAAGAACGGCTCGAACGAATTACGTACCTTCACCTTCATGAGAATTGCACTGCTCGGCTACGGTAAAATGGGCCGCTATATTGAGGGCCTCGCCCTGGCGGCAGGAGACGAAATCGTTTTGATCGTCGACGAAAATAACCGCGCAGATATTAGGGCGAAAGACCTTGCTGTTGCGGACGTTGCTATTGAATTTACCCGTCCGGAATCTGCCATTTTAAACATTGAGTTAGCGCTGGAAGCAGGCGTTCCGATTGTGGTGGGCACCACCGGATGGCTGTCACGGCTTCCGGAAGTGACGGCAAAGGTGAGGCTTGCGGATGGAGCATTGTTCTGGGCTAGTAACTTTAGTATTGGGGTGAATATTTTCTTTGCGGTGGCGGAGAAAGCAGCAGCACTGGCTAATCAATACGGAGGCTATGCGGTGGGTATTGAAGAAATTCACCACCTACAGAAACTCGATGCTCCTTCGGGGACTGGCATCACTTTGGCGGAAAGGGTAGGAGGGCAACTTGATGCTTATGATTCTTGGACGCTGGCGGAGGTTCAGTCTGTTGTTCCGCAAACGCACATTGCACCTGCGGTCGCGCCCAAAAAGGGAACAAGCCCCGTGCCCATTACCTCAATTCGCGAAGCTGGAGTACCCGGAACGCACACCCTCGAACTTCTTGGTAGCGTGGATACCCTGACCCTGAAACACGCTGCGCATTCTCGTGAAGGATTTGCGCAAGGAGCCCTTACGGCAGCCCGCTGGCTGATAAGCAAGCAAGGTGTCTTTACCATGAAAGACCTCTTAGGGACGCGAACAGAATAAAGCGTGTTTCTTGATCTGGTGAATTTTGATTGCTGGTGAGGCAAAAAACATAGACAACGCCGTAGTGTTGGCGAGGCTTTTTAACGAAGCCAGCGGTCAAAAGGCGCCGAGCAAGAAGCATGGTTTATTTATTTCACGTCCCTTAAGTACGGACGACTAAGCGCTAACGAACTAAAAGATTAACGAACTAAGCTACTAACCATTACCTTCGCCACGCACGCCAACCAACCGACCCGTATGCGCATTCTTCTCAGCCTTCTTACCTGTCTTCTTTGCTCACTGATTCTCGCGGCTCAACTGCCGGGTACCCAGGTTTACGTTTTTGACGTTACCGAAGGCGACAGTACCGTCGCCTTTACCAAGCCGCAGTACCTAACGGCCTTCAACCAGCGGGGGTACAACAACCAACCGCACTGGCTTGATCGGAACGTATTGTTGCTTTCTGTCCAACAACCAGAAATGCAGCAGCCGGATATTTTTAGCTTTGATTTAAATACTAAGAATAAGACCCGGATGACCAGAACGGTATCGGGGGAATACAGCCCGAAGGGAATGGGGGATGGTCGTAAATTTAGTGCTATTCGCCAAGAATATATTGGTCGGGATACAGTACTTCGTTTATGGGAGTTCCCGTCTAATTTACAGGATAACGGGCGGCCGGTATTTAAATATATTAATGGCATTGGATATTACGAATGGCTTAGCAGCGTCCAATTAGCATTATTTATCGTTGGAAACCCGAATACCCTGGCCCTGGCTAGCGCCGATACGGATCGGCCCCGGACGCTGGCCAATAACGTCGGTCGCTGTTTCAAGCGCCTGCCGAATGGTAACCTGGCGTATGTGAGTAAAGAAACACCACGCTGGACGCTGGTGGAGCAAAACCTTTACCGGCTTACCGATGCCCCCCGGCCGGTGACGACCTGTATCAATGGGTCTGAGGATTTTGCCATTCTGCGCGACGGCAGTTACCTGATGGCCGGAGGGTCTAAGATTTACCGTTTTGATCCCATCCGAAATCCGCAGTGGAAAGAAGTTGTAGACCTTCGGTTTTACGGCATTAAAAACATATCCCGGATCGAATCTAATGGATTTGGGAAACTAGCTATTGTTGCCGATAGCTAATTAATTATATTAATACGATTATTTCATTCGGGCGCTGCCGCAGGATGCAATAAATGAATATTAAGCAGTGTCTTTGACTGCGGATACCACTTTCTACAAATAACCAAAGGACTTTGTCCAATAACCAAACTAAACATAGTTAAACTACCACTACATGATCATAGGTTGCCCGATAGAAATTAAGAACAATGAGAACCGCGTTGCCCTCACCCCGGGCGGCTGCCTTGAACTGGCCCGTAGGGGCCATACGGTTTACATTCAGACGCTGGCCGGAGTTGGCTCTGGTTATGATGACGCGTCGTACGTTGAATCCGGAGGAGAAATCCTGCCCACCATTGAAGATGTCTACGCCAAGTCCGAAACCATCGTAAAGGTAAAGGAGCCGATCGCTAGCGAATACGAGCTGATTCGTGAAGGACAGCTTGTATTTACCTATTTCCACTTCGCCAGCTCACGCCCGCTGACGGAAGCGATGATCAAAAGTAAATCTATCTGCCTCGCTTACGAGACGGTGGAAGCGCCGAACGGAAGCCTGCCTTTACTCATCCCAATGAGCGAAGTAGCAGGCCGGATGGCCGTCCAGCAGGGGGCCAACTACCTAGAAAAGCCAAAGGGTGGAATCGGTATCTTACTCGGTGGCGTACCCGGCGTGAAGCCAGCGAAAGTTGTAGTACTCGGCGGAGGTGTTGTTGGTATTCAGGCAGCAAAAATGGCCGCTGGTCTCGGTGCCCAGGTTATTCTGATGGATATCAACTTAGACCGACTACGTTACCTAGCGGACGTATTACCCGCCAACGTGCGGACCGTTTACTCCAGCGAGTACAATATTCGTAAAGAGCTCTCTACCGTAGACCTCGTCGTAGGTGCCGTTCTGATCCCGGGTGCAAAGGCCCCGCACCTCATTACCCGCCAGATGCTGAGCGAAATGCGCGACGCCTCCGTCGTCGTTGACGTTGCCGTAGACCAGGGCGGCTGCATCGAAACTTGTAGGCCTACTACCCATGCCAACCCAACCTACGTAGTCGACGGTGTTCTGCATTACTGCGTTGCCAATATGCCCGGTGCCGTACCGTACACTTCTACGCTCGCGCTCACCAACGCAACTTTTCCTTACCTGCTGCAGATCGCGCAGAAAGGCTGGGAGAAAGCCTGCGACGAGAACCCCGGGCTGAAGAAAGGCCTCAATATTGTGCGCGGAGAGATCGTTTACCCGCGAGTGGCTGATGCGTTCCAGACATAGATTTACAGAGCCAACGTACCCAATAGATTGATAATGCGGGTCAAGAGCCGAGCCTAGGAGAACTGAAGCTCGGAGGTGTTAAGAAAGACTAGTGTACGGACACTCGGAGGCCTCCGCTGCGCGATGGACGCTCCGAGCGTCCGTACGCTGGTCTTTTTAGCCCTTTGATTCGCGTTGTCAATCTTCCCTCCATCAAATCCATCAACACGAAGTAGTAACGAAGCTAATCTGGTCACTCACGGTAGCTCTATCAATCTACTCTCTCAAATCTATCAATCTATTCTTATGACCGTAAATCTACACCGCCTCGACGACGCCTTCCATCTCCAGGCAACGAACGAACACGGCCGAACGGTCGAAACCGACGCCGGCCTTACCACGGGCGGTAAGGATGCAGGGATGCGTCCGATGGAGCTCTTGCTGGCGGCCGTAGGCTCGTGCTCTAGCATCGATATTATTATGCTCCTTAAAAAACAGCGGCAAGACTTGCAGGACATCCGTATTGTCGTTACCGGTACCCGCCGCGATGAGGAACCAAGAATTTTTACTGGCATCCACGTGGCTTATACCCTTGTTGGTGGCATCGATGAGAAAAAGGCGGAGCGGGCTTGCCGCCTTAGTATGGAGAAGATGTGCTCGGTTAGTCTGATGCTGAAGGCCGGTGGGGTGATGATTACTTGGGAATATGAGGTGGTGGTAGAGTAGCAACTCATTTGCTTAAATCCCTTTCAGATAGATGCGCCGGGGGGCTGAAAAATTCACACAGATTTATGGTGTTTCGGAACAAATGATTACGCTTAGGAACGTCGATTTAATAACTGTCCGATTTGCGGCCTGGCGTTTTTATTCCTGCGTTCTCAAAAAAACCTTTGCATAGCCTTGGCTACGGAAATATTTTTTTGTGCGCGTAGGGGCAAAATAAGACGGCCGAAAAGCGACAGTTATTAAATCGACGTTCTTTAATAATGCCTGGCAGTATCCAAACTAATCGTCTTCTTCTACGCCCTTTTCTCTTAAAGGATGCACCAATGGTCTTTGCCCTAAACAGAGATCCGGAAGTGATGGAGTTCCTGCCGAAAGATGAGGTGTATACTTCTGAAAATCAGGCTAAGGAATTTCTCGGCCAGTATATTGAGAAGTCAAAAGACTGGCCTTTCGCCCGCTGGGCGGTGTTAAGAAAGTCTGATCAGGAATTCCTCGGTTGGTGTGGCCTTCGGGAAGTGGAAAACGGAAAGGTTGATCTTGGCTTTAGGCTCCTTCGGGAACACTGGGGTAGGGGATACGCTACTGAATCCGGAGAGCGGTGGGTGAAATACGGTTTTGGCCCGGGCGCCTTAACGGAAATCGTTGCCCAGGCCGGCGACAAAAATAGCGGTAGCCAGAAGGTTCTAACTAAACTTGGCTTTGAGCGAAAGCCAGAACAGGACGTGGTAAAGGATGGCTTTCTCTGGAGAAAATTTTCCTTGCGGAGACCGTAGCGTCTTACTACTTCTTTAAAAAGTAATTTTTCACACCTGCAGCCGCGCGTAAGAAAATAGAAACTAGCATGATGGCTAGTGGTCTGTCAATATTGAATTTGTGGGTAAGGTGCTGATGAATTTTGGTGTTGAATGAGGCGAAGGGTTCCTGGCATGGCCGTAGCTACGGAAGGAGTTCTTCAACGAAATTCAGCACCAAAAGGCATCGTAGATTACCCCAATACTTAATGTTGACAGACCACTAGCTTCTAATTCCCACTCCCCAGCCGGTCAATAGCCGCCGAAAGTCGGTTGATCATCTTGCCCTGTTTATCAATCGTTTCCTTAAGCCCGAGCATCTCGTCGTGCACGTAACGCTGGATGTTTTGTGGCGAGGGGAGGAAGGGGGTGATGCGCGCACGCACGTACCAGATCTCCCGCAGATCAGCCATCGAAACGCGGTAAGGTTCGTAGAATTTATTGTCCGGTAAGAGTTCTAATTCCTTACTTCCTTCAATCAGGTTTTTTACCCTACGGACGACTACGTCGCTGCGGGTAACAATTATGTAAGCATAGTTGTCTTTGATGCCAGAAGCCCAAAGCGTAGGCTCAAGGAAGGAGCAAATGACCTTGTCGCCTTCAAAAAGGGTAGGCTCCATACTGTCGCCCGGTACGTCGAAACTTCGGTGTGTACCAACTTTGTATTTGTAATCGGGGAGGCTGTAAGTCGGTAAGTCCTGAACGAAAGACGGATCGCCCAACTCTGCCGAATAAATAGCCTGAGCTGGAAGTGGAACATGGACGATAAGCTCATCGTCAGTAGGCGTCCGAATGGTAGTGAGCACGCGGAAACTCTGGTTCGTTTCCTCGGTCATGAACATCGGCCCGTCGCCGGTCATGATGTACACCGGGTTCATTTTGTACTCAGCAATGGCCTTGCGTAATAGTTCGATTGTGACGTCGCGGCGACCCTTCAAAATTTCAGAAAGTGACTGTGGTAAATACTCTAGCGAAAGGGCAAATTGCCGGCTGGACCGAACACGTTTTTCTTCTCTAAGCTTATTGTGGCATTTGATGAATCGTTGGGAGACGACGTTGTTCATAAGTGTTGGGTTGACGTTAATCTGATTACATTTAGAACGAAGTTACGCGCATTGTGCGTTAACTTCCTAGTGACGGTCTTATTATTTTACAGCAATTTGCTGACTTTTTTTTTGACCGTTAATCTTTTGGAATTAGTACGTCACTGATGCCCTTTTTGCCGTAATTATTCCAGTTGGTCTTGGTGAATAGCCAGAGAATCGCGGTAAAGACCAGGGCGAAATTAATTGCTTGCGAGGACAATCGAACCCTCTAATCCAATAAGTCGTCGTAGGGGTAGGAATGGTACCAGGATCCCAACCAGGTCAAAGACACTATGGCACGCAGCGTAAAAAAGACCTGATCACCTTTGGTGCCAGTGTTATTGAGACCGCACCCACCGTTCTGGGCGCTCTTGGCCTGTCGTTGGGAGAAAATATAAACGGAAGGGTCATCAGTGGCCCGTTTGGCGACGGAATAAAACTGAGCTACACTTCCTTTTGGGAAGATACGCTCGAAAATGAATTCAGCGGTAAAGCTGTGTTTAGTGACGATGAGGAAGGGGCCGATGAGGCAATAGCTCAACTGATCGCATTGGGGGTATAGCGGGCAGCGACTTTTCTGTCGATACTCATAATTACCTGTTTAACGATGACCAGTTAATGGCCAACGTCGAGTACTATTACCGCCTTAAGCGACAGCTATTGAATTGACGTTCCTAAGCAGATGGATTACGACTCTCTATGAACCGCCAAGCTCCGAAGCCAATAAGGCCAAGAATAATAAGCAAACTACAAACCATAGAAATAGCCTTACCGGTAAAGAAGCTCGAAGGCGCAAACGTCATAGTAATGGTATGCTGCCCAGCCGGAACGCGCAAACCACGCAGCAGGTAATTGGTCCGAATTAAATCAGCTGGCTGTCCGTCGATGGTGGCTTCCCAACCCAGGTCGGGGCCGTACCAAATCTCGGAGAAGACGGTCAATTGCTCGGAAGTAGAATTGAAGGAATAAGTAAGCTCATTCGGCGAGTACTTCGTAATGGCAACGGTGCCCTGGCCTGAGGGCTGCAAGCCGGCTACCTTATCGCTAAAGTCGGAATGAACGATGGCGGTGCTCTTCAGGTCGGGCACGGTGCCGAGCGCGTTGAACTCCGCGTCGTTGGAGTTGACGGTCATGATGTTACTAACCAGCCACGCCGCCCCGTACGCCGCTGGGTTCTGCTGCGCCTGCGGCGCGCCACTCTGGCCGGAAATTATCAGGTACTTCGTATTCAGCATGTTGATCACGTCGGGATCGCGGGGGGCGAGGTACTTCGTGATGAGGTCCTGGTAGCGGCGCATTTTTACCGCCGAGTAGCCACCGATGTGCTTGTGGTAGTAGCTGGTGGGCGCGTCGTTGAAGGTGTTTGAGGTGAGGTTAAACACCCGGTAGTGGATGTCCGGATCGGCCAGGATCTGCTGGTCAACGGCGGTCATCGGTACTTCCAGCGTGCGCTTATTAACGGTCATCCAGCTCTTATCGTTGACGTAACGTTTGTTGACACTACTGAAATCGAAGGCTACTAAGGCCGTTAGGATGAGCCCAGCAACGAGCGGGCTGAAGCTTTTCCTGAAGAGCAAAAACAATACGGTGAAAGTAAACCCAACGAAGAGGAAGCTGCGCCAAGCATCGGCCATGTAGAGGCCCTGGCGGCTTTCTTCTAATCCGGCAAGGATGGTGCTGAGGGCACCCGGCTTCTGCTGCTCCACCCCGGCGAATATGCTCGCGTCCGTAGCGGAAGAAAAACCTAGAATTGATGGAAAGACGAAGAGGACCATTAGCCCGAAGACCGCGGCGGCAACACCACTGTACAGCAGTTGCTTGCGGGCCTTCTCCGGCGCGTCCTCGCGGGTACGCAGCCAGTTATCGAGGCCGAAAATACCAAGCCCCGCCATCATGAACGGTAAAACGTTCAGGGCGGAAGACGGCGCCCGCAGTTTATTGAGGTAGGGTAGGGTGTCGTAAAGGAAATGGTTGAAGCCCTCCAGGTATTTGCCCATACTGAGGGCCATCACTAGTAAAGTGCCGAGGCCAAGCCATAGCGCCAATGAGCGGCGCGCGGCGAATAAGCCGAAGATGAACAGCGCCCAAAGTACGGCGCCGAGGTATTCTGGTCCGGCCGTTCCTTCAACCTTGCCGCCGTGGTAGGCCGGCACCCGGTTGGCCTGCGGTGCCTGAAAGCCCGCCGCCTGCATGGATCTGGCAAACGCCCGGTCGTTGAAGGTCTGGCCGCCGCCACCACCGGCCGCAAGGGGGGCGTAGGTAGCAATGATGTCTTTGGTGTTGTTACTCCACCGCATTCCGTAGTCCCAGGAAAGGCCGTTTTCGGGGACGTCTCCAGTAGGGGTGTTGGCGTTGGCCAGCGGCGTTTCCAGCACCTGACCGCCGCGCATGGTCGCAGGGGTGTACTCCAGGGTGGTCAACAGGTTACTGGCTCCGGCTCCGAGGGCTAGTAGCAGTCCGACAATAAGCACACCCATTGACTTACCAAAGCTCACCAGCTCACCGGCGCGGATAGATTTTACGAACTGCGCAATTCCGTAAATGGGCAGCGTAAGCCCGAAATAGTAGACCATTTGCGGGTGGTTAGCCATGATGGCCATTCCCATACCCAGCGCGAAAATAAGCCCTCCGAAGAGGTAGCGTTTTCGGAAAGCAAGCAGTACGCCGGCGGCCACCAGTGGGAGGTAGAAGATGGTCTTGACCTTAGTCGTATGCCCCGCATCGTACACCACCAGCGTGGTTGTCGCAAGGCCTACGCCCACGCCCGCAGCGATGGACAGCCAGGGGTTGACCCCGTTGAGCACCAGGAGGAGGTAGCAGCAAAGCATTCCGGCAAAAAATATACCGGCTCCTCCACTAATGAAGGCGCGGAAGGGCTTGGCCAGGTACCTAAGGTTGTTTCCTTCATAAACGGTGGAGAGCAGGTAGGTGGGCATTCCGCTGAAGGTCGTTCCCGTCCAGTTGGCCCGTTCTCCCGTCTCTTCGGCGTAGTCCCTCATTTCTTTCGAGGAAGACCGGTAACTCTGAATGTCTCCCTGCCGGAGGCTCTTACCCGAAAACTGCGGGCTGAAGGTGACACAGGCCACCAGGAGAAAAATAACAAGGGCGGCAATGTGGGGTAGTGCTTTCTTAAGATCCATGGAGGGCAAACTTATAAAAAATCTACGTCAACCTCGTAAGGATACGTGATCAGGTAATTCATGGCTTCTTCGATGGGAAAACCCTCGAAGACGATCTGGTACAACATTTCAGTAATCGGGACCCGCAGGCGCAGGCTTTTCGCCAGGTGGCGGGTAATCATCAGGGTACGGACCCCTTCGGCGAGTTCCTGGCTGGTGCTGCGGACTTCCTCCAGGCTTTCCCCAGAGCCCAGCCGGAAGCCGAACGTATAATTGCGGCTCTTACTGGAAGTCGCTGTTGCAATCAGGTCGCCAACGCCAGCGGTGCCGAAAAAGGCGCGGTTGTCGCTGCCCAGTGCGCGCCCGAAGTGGATCATTTCGTGTAAGCCCCGGGTGATCATCATGGCCTGGACGTTCTTGCCGAGCCCGTATCCCTTCAGGATGCCAGAGCCGAGAGCAATCACGTTCTTAAGAACGCCAGCTAGCTCTGCTCCGAGTACGTCGTGGGTGGAAAAAACGTGGAGTTGGCCGGAGGAAAGGACTTCTTTGGAGCGGTTGATCACTTCGTCGAACTTACTGGCGATCACGGAGCCGGAGGGCTGTCCGTCCAGTAGCTCCCGGGCCAGGTTAGGGCCGGTAAGTGCACCGGTACGGACGACGACGCTTTCCTGAAGCATCACTTCCGTCATGGTGTGTACCTGTTTGCGGTCTACACCAAGCTCGGGGATATCTTTCAGGTCTACCCCCGTGATGTCAAACCCTTTGGTACCGTGCAGCAATACGTGGCTGGGCTCCAGGAAGGGCGTTACCGATTTCATCATGGTCCGGAAGTTATCCGACGGTACGATGGGTAGGATTAGTTGACAACGAGCGGCAATTTCTTCAAAGTCATTGAGGAATGTTACCCGATCGTGCAGGGGCACGCCGAAGCGGAAGCGGTTTTTACGCAGCTGCTCTACTAGTTCGAGGTTGCGGCTGTAGACTAAAACGTTGGTATTGAGAGCCAGTAGGTTGGCCATGGCCGTTCCGAAGGAGCCGGCACCAATGATCCCGACGGTTTCCTTTTTAGACATGGGGTTTGGGGTTGCGGCGGCAAGGTACGGCGTTTTTAGATTGATAGACCGGTAGTAGGTAGCATTGCCTACTCTTCGTCCTGGTCAAATTCATCTCCCTTAAAATGCTCAATAGTCCGCCGTTCGCGCTTGGTCGGCCGGCCGGCACCCTTTTCTCGGAACTCAGTTCCAGCTTTACCGGCGAACCAGTCTTTATATTTATTGAGCTCATCCTGCGGGGTATGATCCGTGTAGCAGGTCACCGCAATGGGCGCACCTACGCGCTTTTCGATGAGTTTTACCACTTCATATTCGAGGGCGAAGCCATTTTTTTGCACAGTTAGCTTGTCGCCTACCGAGACGGAGGTGCTGGGCTTTACGATGGAGTCGTTTATCCGCACTTTACCCGAGCGGACGATGTCTCCGGCAAGTGTGCGGCTCTTAAAGATTCGGACGGCCCACAGCCATTTGTCGATACGTACTTTTTCCATATTCATCGGTTAATAAGGTAACGAGTTCAGGGGTAGGGATTGTTTAACCATAAGAAGAATCATTCTTTTCAGGGCTATTGTACAGTAGGGCGCGGACGCGGGTGCAAGGAAAGTTTTTGGGCCGGAGTGTTCCCTAGAGGCGCGAATAGAATAAAACCGGATTTTCTGACCTGGCGTTTTTGTTCGCATCCCTTGCGGACGCGAATTAAATAAAACGTGTTTCTTGATCTGGTGAATTTTGACTGCTGGTGAGGCAAAAAACGTAGACAACGCCGTAGTGTTGGCGAGGCTTTTTAACGAAGCCAGCGGTCAAAAGGCGCCGAGCAAGAAGCATGGTTTGTTTATTTCACGTCCGTAAGGCAACAAAACAACCCAACATCGCTCAGAAGTTTCACATTGCACCTGCGCCCGCGCCACTAAATTTCCCACGCTTTCGTTAAACATGCGGTAGGCCAAAATGCTACCTTTGTATCGATGACTAAAACGCTACTAATTTCCACCTTGTTAGCCCTCTGCCTGGTTACCGCCTGCAAGGAAGAAACCGCTCCGCCCCGCGATATCGAAGCAGACCTGGCTTACTTCCCTCTAGAACTAGACCAGCCTAAATTCTTTTCGTTGGACAGCATCGTACTATTCAACACCGTGCGCGGTATTGAATACGATACTGCCCGCCTCGAAGTACGGGAAACCCTGGTGGAGCGCTTTGAATCCGTAGACGGTACCGAAACCTTCCGTGGCGAACGCTGGGACCGGCGGCTTCCCGACGGGCCGTGGCGCTTCCAGCAGACGTATACCGTGAGCCGCAGCAACCTGCGGGCTACTCGCAACGAAGACAACCTCAGTTTCACCAAACTAGTCTTCCCCCTCACCCAGGGCAAACGGTGGGACGGCCATACCGCTTTCGATGATTCCCGCACCTTCGTTATCGGTGGCGAATTTCTCGAAATATACCAGGGCTGGGATTACCGCTACGTTTCAACCGCCGACGCCATTACTGCAGGGTCTTCGGTAATAAACATCGAAGGTGCCGTTTTGATTGAGCAAGACTCAACCAATAATCTGATCACCCAAAGCATCGCCTACGAAATCTACGCCCCCGGTATCGGACTTGTGGAACGCTTCATAGATTCTCGCAGAACGCAATGCCGTACCTGCTGTAACGTAGACACGGAACTCTGCAGTAATTTATCTTGGGACGAAAAAGCCGAGAAAGGTTTTATCCTTAAAGAGGTGTTTTTGCGATGAATTAATACTTACTTCCCTCCGCTTATCAACGGGATTGGTGGATACTTACCTTTTACTATGGGTAGTGGGTTTGGCAATAATAAGTACGGCCGCCCGTACCTTTTGCCCATCACGTAATTACTTTCGCGGAGCGAAAGATGTAATCAAGAATTATGGACTTAATAGAAATAGGCTGGACCGGCAGACCCCACGGCCTCAAAGGCGAAATAAAACTTCGGGTCTCAGACTTCTACGAAGATGATCTCTTTGCCGCAAAATCGCTCCTGATCGGGGACCCGCCCGTGCCCTTCTTTATTGAACAGCTTCGCGCTGGCGGAGCGGTGATTGGGAAATTCGAAACCCTGGACTCCCGCGAAGCCGTCGCCCTGCTAGCCGGTAAACCAATTTGGCTGATGGCCTCCCAGGTCGCCACCGTCGAAGAACCGGAAGATGATACGCCGTGGGAAGCCCTGGTCGGCTATTCCATACGTGCCGAAGGGTACCCGCTGCTTGGCCCCATCACCAGCATCATGGATTTGCCCGAGCACTGCCTCGCTGAAATGAAGCACGACGGGAGGGACATCCTCGTGCCGCTGCACGAGGACCTGATTTCCGGGGTGGAAGAAGACGCTAAAATTCTGGAAATGGTGCTGCCTGAAGGCTTGCTTGATCTGGCGTAAACGAGGGATGGGCTCTCCCGGAGCATAGCTCCTCTGCCGTAGAGATCAGCTCTTTGTGCGGACTTTATGCTGGCCGGTAGGCGGCCATCTGCCGAGCAATGTACTTGCCAATAATGTCGAACTCCAGGTTGATCTTCACCCCCGGAGCCAGGGCATTGAAGTTGGTGTGTTCGTAGGTGTACGGAATGATGGCCACTTTAAAAGTATCTCCCACCGGCTCCACAACAGTAAGTGATACACCGTTGATACAAACGCTGCCCTTATCTACCAACAAAGTCTCCGGACTGAGGGCATAGCGGAAAGTAAAGTACCAGCTGCCGCCAGCTTCTTCTACCGCAACGCATTCTCCGATAGTGTCTACGTGGCCCTGTACGATGTGGCCGTCCAACCGGGCACCCGCTTTCATCGCCCGTTCTAGGTTTACGGTGTCGCCGGTTGTCCATTCCCCGAGGCGGGTACGGTTGAGGGTTTCCCGGATGGCGGTTACCGTGTGGGTGCCGTCGGCCAGGGCTACTACCGTTAGGCAGACGCCGTCGTGGGCCAGGCTTTGGTCAATCTTTAACTCCCCGCTGATGGGGGAGGCTAGGGTGAAGTGGACGTTGTCCGCTTCGCGTCTGATGTTGGTGATTTCGCCTGGGGCTTCTATTATTCCTGTAAACATATGCTTTCAAGTAATTTGAGTCAAGAGCTAAAAAACCAAGTATGGAGGCTCGGAGGCCAATTTTCAGGTTGATCGCTATGCATCAACCTGAAAATCTACGCTCCGAGGTCTTCCAACCAGCGGCAAAGAATAATTTAAGGACCTCCGAACGTCCGTTCTTTACCCAATGGTGATTTCAGAAAAGTCAATCGGGACAGTGATCACCACCGCACGTTTGCCGTAAAAGATACCAGTGGTCTTTCGCTTACCATCAACAGTAAAGCTGGTAGGTGGTTGCGTCAGCCCAACCAAACGAATCTGCGCTGTTCGGAAACTGGCATTATAGTCACCGACGATACTTTGAGTAAGGGAAATTTTCTTAGAATCCCGCTTAATCGTATACGTCCGTTCGGTGTACTGTTCCGCTTCGTAACCGTAGCCTTCCCCTGCATCCCAGTAGAAGGTGCTGGTCCCTTCTTTGGCGAGGAAGACGCTTAGCTCTAGGTTGTCAAGCTTACGCATTTCAGCGGTGCTTTGCACCACTTCAATCGTGGGGAGGGTAGCTCCAGCCCGGACGAATACGGGGATGCGATCAGGTTTTACTTTTACGCTGATTTTCTTCTTGCCCTTGTGGAAGTCTCCGGTCCAGAAGTCATACCATTCTCCTTTGGGCAGGTACACGTACATTTTTGTCTGGCCTTCTTTCAGTACTGGTGCGACCATCAGGTCTTCACCGTAAAGGAACTGGTCGCCATGTTTCAGGCAGTTAGCGTCCGTCTGGTCGTAGAAGAAGAGGTTACGGAGTACGGGGATTCCTGTTTTCAGGTGATGGCGGAAACTGCTGTAGAGGTAAGGCAATAACTGGTACCGCATCTCGATGGCCTTGCGGTTGTATTTGGTGTGGGTCTTGCCGTGAACCCATGGTTCCTGGTCCTGGCGGTTTTCCTGCTCGGCCTTCTTGACGGCGTCGGCTTCGACTTCGGCGGCGCCGTCACAGTTGTTACCCATACTATGGACACGCATTACGGGATGGAAGACGGCGAGCTGGAGCCAACGGGTCATCATCTCCGGCGTAGGGTTGTCTACAAAACCACCGATGTCGGTACCCACCATGCTGTAACCACTGATGGCCATGCGGATGCACTGGCGGTTAGCGATCTGAAGGTGCTCCCAGCTGGCGATGTTGTCGCCAGTCCAGAGGGCAGCGTAGCGCTGTCCGCCGCTGAAGCTCGCCCGTCCGAGAAGGAAGGGCCGCTTAGCTGGTTTCAGCGCTTTCAGTCCGTCGTAGCTGGCCCGGGTCATCTGCATCCCGTAGATGTTGTGGGCTTTTTTGTGGTTCGTTGGGTCACCGTCGAAGTTATGGCTCACATCATCGGGGAAGGTGAGGTGGTTAACCTTGAAGACGGCCGGCTCGTTCATGTCGTTCCAAAAACCGCTTACGCCTTGGTCGACGTAGAGCTCTTTATAGAGCGGCCCCCACCAGTCACGTACGTACGGATCGGTGAAGTCGGGCCAGACGCACTCCAGCGGCCAGACCGGACCGACCATCAGTTCGCCGGAGCCACGGCGGCAGAAGACATCTTCTTCCATTCCTTCGGCGTAGACGTGATAGTCTTTATCCACCTTGATGCCCGGGTCAATCATCACGACTGTGTGGAAACCGTCTTTCTTCAGGTCGGCGATCATGCCTTTGGGGTCGGGGAAGTATTCTTTGTTCCAGGTGAAGCAGCGGTAGTCGTCCATATAGTCGATGTCGAGGTAGATCGCATCGCAGGGAACCTTTTTATCGCGGAAGGTCTGGGCCAGTTCGCGCACGCGGCTCTCGGGGTAGTAGCTCCAGCGGCACTGGTGGTAGCCCATTGCCCAGATCGGTGGCAGCTCGGGCATCCCGGTCAGGTGGTGGTAGCGGGCGGCCACGTCGTTGAGTTGGGGGCCGTTGATGAAGTAGT
>Ga0306864_1000187_pt1 | contig 29993 bp, 22 predicted proteins | sample AntRauTorckE5430_FD_190448 | JGI IMG/M metagenome (GOLD analysis project Ga0306864, IMG submission 190448) | Saline lake microbial communities from Rauer Islands, Antarctica - Metagenome Torckler E5 #430 (v2) (version 2) | ecosystem: Environmental > Aquatic > Non-marine Saline and Alkaline >...
CAAACAAGTTTGTCAACAATCTCTCTGGAATCGACTCAGTTGACTTTCTGAGATGGAGACCATTGCGACCGTATCAGATGCTCAGACTATTCATCAGTGGAGGCATCAAGTTGAACATAAAATGCTTGCTTACCTTGGGAATTATCTGAAGAACAATAAAGTGTGTGATCAATCCGACAAGTTTGTCAACAATCCCGAATCAACTGAGTTGAAGTTGAGATAGAGAGACCTTTGTTATCCTGAATCCAGTCGTCGTGGTAAAGGTCGACTGGGCATGACCACAAATAGATCTTGTCAGTAATCGTAAGAACAATAAAATGTGCGATCAATCCAACAAGTTTGTTATCCTGAATCCAGTCGTCGTGGTAAAGGTCGACTGGGCATGACCACAAATAGATCTTGTCAGTAATCGTAAGAACAATAAAATGTGCGATCAATCCAACAAGTTTGTTAACAATGTCTCTGGACTCGACTCAGTTGAAGCTGAGAGATGGAGACCATTGTGACCATTTCAGATACTTAGCCTTTTCATCAGTAGAGGCAAGTTGAAAATAAAATGCTTGCTTACCTTGGGAAATATCTGAAGAAGAATAAAGATTGTCAACAATCCCGAATCAATTCAGTTAAAGTTGAGATAGAGAGAACATTGTTATCCTGAATCCAGTCGTCGTGGTAAAGCGCAACTGGGCACATGAGCACAAATAGATCTTGTCAGAAATCGGAAGAACAATAAAATGTTATTGATCCATTTTTCAATTTTTCCATCCAATATGACCTACACGGAAAAAGTCGTCCCAAATGAATTCAATCGTCGAGGAAAAGGGCAACTGGGCATGAGCACAAATAGATCATTGTTAGAAATCTGAAGAACAATAAAATGTGTGATCAATGCAAGAAGGTTCTCAACAATCTCTCTGGACTCGACTCAGTTGAGGTTGAGATATGTGGAGACAATTGTGACTTTATTAACATCAATAAAGGCAAGGTGATAATAACATGCTTACCTTGTGAATTGTGTACAAGATACCACATGTTATGCAAACCTTCTTTGTTCCTTCTATCCAATATGACCTGCACGAAAAGAGCATTCCATTCTTGAAGAAACGAATCAATGCTGTTATTTGCGAATTGTAGTACTGTTCTTGTCCCCCTTATTTTTGTGCATCATTCAGGGCTTGTTGTATTATTCTTCAACTCTGAGAAGACAATAGAAGGCAAGAAGTAAGAGATCGGCAATGAAGCGAAAAGTCTATGGGACTGCTGGTGAATCTTCTCTCCAGAAAGCCTTTCACGCATTGTTGTTGGATTGGCAGATTGTAGGTGTTAGGAGAGCTATAGAGGGGTCTTTTGTATCCTTGATGCTGCTGATTGCACAGGGCCATGTTTTTTACCATGAGGGCTCTCTCCTGTGAGATCTTATCCCATTCTTCATTTTTTTGGAATGGTTTGTAATTTTAAAGTGCTTTCATTTCTCAGCATTTAACAAATTTCCAAGTGGTGATTTTCTTTTCATGACTTTGCCATTCTTGAAGAAACCAATCAATTCTGCTATTTGAGAATTGTTCTGTTCTTGTCCCCCTCATGTTTGTGCCATCTAGTGTACCATTCAGGGCTTGGTGTATTCTTTAACTCTGAGAAGATAATAGAAGGCAAGATCGGCAATGATTGTGTTACCCATAAACATTGGTTGCCATTAATCTTGTGTATTTTCTGTAGCAAAATGAAGTAAGAAGTCTCCTGGATTTGTTGGTTGGTCATTCCTTGATCAGAACTCTTGAGAAATTTAACAAAGCGTGAGAAACAGCTTGGGTCAAAAGGAAATTGCCATGGTACTCTTTAGTGAGACTCGTCACCATTTTGTATGCACTTGGAGACAAATATGGATTCAGAGATCTGATATTGCGCTCATCATCAAATGACAAGACAAGGAGCTACGAGAATCTCAAACCAGACAGCTGGCTCATACTGACCCAGCCGAAACTTCAAAAACCCAGTTTCTCAGATGGTTTGTCACTGCGTTCTTAACTCGTTGCAATATACAACGCGCGAAATATCAGATTTGCGAGGGTGTAAGGTCTTATTTATCGCTTGCTAGTTTGCTGGAAATGATGCAAAGAATCAACTTCAGCAGGATAAAGCCCGTGGTAATAGGGAGAAATTCTCGGTTAAGCTTGATTGGCAAATTTGTTCACGTCGGCAGCAATTGATCTCGGTTTCGTCTCAAAGCAATGATTTTATGCTGATCTTTTGCCAGATATGTCAGAGGGGACAGCGCTTCTCTAGCTCTGATCTAGACACTCAACAACTCTAATTTGATAGCAGCAAGGGGCCGAGGTAAATGTGATTGCAATCAGACGGAAGTAACGTTCTTAATAGCTGTCTTCCCCCATTGTTAGGCTTGTCATTGGGACGGTTCCAAGCAAAAGATCATATATGAGAGGAAGCCAAACTGACCACTCAAAATAACAATAACAACGCTAGACATGAGAGCAGTGTTAATAAATTGAAATGCATTTGACCGTATGCAACGCTAGCATCTCCCGGTCTTGAATAAGCTGCACCGAACATCTTGGATGTAAGCATGATCTTTTGTGATTGTCAAGGATTGAGGTGTCTGTTACTCCATCGAAATTTTTGATTGCAGGCTTCTTTGATAATCCCAAGGTTACCATCACCGTTTGGTCAGGTGGAATATGATCAAGAGTTGCTACAGCTTCGACAAAAGCCTTCCTGTTCACAAGCTCTTTGTACAACTCGGATCGCATATTGGTAGTACATAATTGCAGCAAGAGCGTCTCTTCATCCTTCGAGAGTCGACAAGCAGACGACACGTACGCATGTTTCAATACATATTCCTTCATTTCGTCTTGAACGTTCCAAGGGCATTTCACTGACTCGTCCCCAAGCCAAACAGTCACTGCAGACAATTTGAGCCTATATGCATGTGCATCATGAAAATCATTTCCAAGGAACTCCAATTGATTGAAGATTTATTGTTCTTCTGCAGTAAGTTCCTCACTGACACACGATTCTACCATCTTGAACACATCACGGTACGCACCAGTGATAAAAAATATATATGACCATTAAGTACATGGAAGACGCCAAGGAGGGGGTAAACAAGAAAGCTAAGAAAGAAAAGACTGTTAGATTATATTTGAAGACATTACTATTCACATAATAACGTTCTTACCTTGGGAATTGTGTACAGGATAAAGATAGCATCTTACTTCACCCATGTTATCAATCCATTCTTTGTTCTTACCTTGGGAATTGTGTACAGGATAAAGATAGCATCTTACTTCACCCATGTTATCAATCCATTCTTTGTTCCTATCCAATATGACCTGCACGGAAAGGGCAGTCCCATCTGTGTTCAGTCGTCGAGGTAAAGCGCAACCGGGCATAAGCACAAATAGATCGTTGTAAGAATTCTGAAGAACAATAAAATGCGAGATCAAACCGACAAGTTTGTCATCAATCTCTCTCGAACCAGTCGAAGTTGAAATATAACGACCGTTGTGACCATTATTACTGTAGAGACGATGCTCAGACTTTTCATTAATAGTTTCAATTTGCTTAGCCTTCAACGACAAATTCACACGAGGCAGCTCGATAAGATCAATGGACGATGCGTCGCCTGCATCGCGTACATTCGCAGAACTCCAAATGAGCACATGCGCAAGGTTATCTAGCCGAGAAAGACGCATAACTGCGCATTTGAGTAGAGACGACGGTGAGTAGAGACGACGGTGACGGTGACGCTGAAGAGACGTTCGAAAGCGTTATCATTGGAATATTCAAATTTTTATTCTCAGTTGCGGCGTCTGAATCGAGATAGGATACCTTTAAAATCAAAGCTTGTGCGCCAGAATTACAGAATCCTTTGTCATCCTTTCGAGTTATCTTCAATCTTGTGGAACTTCGAAGTTGGCAGAATTCCAACCAAAAATCGCTTTGGTAAGTAAACCTGATTTCCAATGCTCTTGCTTAGCCTTCGAGAGACAATCAAAGAATCAGATGGAGAAAGTGTCGTCATCGGAATACCTGCAGACGTAGACAATATCCCTGCGATACGATCAGGATCCTTCAACCTCATGTCGGCATTTAAGAGACAAGAATCAAAGAACCAGATGGAGAAAGTGTCATCATCGGAATACCTGCAGACATAGACAACATCCCTGCGATACGATCAGGATCCTTCATCCTCATGCCGGCATATGGATATGTTAGATTTATACACAAGCGCCCATATTCAACCACACTGAACAAACACATTGACTGCAGGGGATTATGAAAGACCGCAACCTCCTTGAGAGTGAAGCATCCACAATTTTCCGATAAGATCCATCTCCTCGAAGGTGTTTATCATCAGTATCCCTTCGAAGGTTTTTATCATCAGTATCAGGGGACAAATCTGCCGTAACAAGTCGAATGTGCAATACTTTCCCAGTGCCTTGACTTCAAACTCTTTTGATCACCACTCGGACAAGATCTAGTCAAGTTATTTTGATCACCACTCGGACAAGATCTAGTGTCAGTTCCTGTAGCAACTATAACGACCGATTTCATACCTTCATCGGCATCTTTTGGAAGCGCGTGTACTTCAAGCACCAGATGAAGTAGGCTGAACATCGACTTCTATAAATTCTTGTACCGTATTTCGGAAGGCTGTCACATTATACACTGGTGTATTTATTGTCTTCACTCCTCGACAGCGGCCTCGTCTTGATGATGTGATGGTGATGTTCATTTAACACTTCTTTTTTCTGAACAGAATCATCATCATCGTGAAAGGAGGAGGAGTCCTGAGTCCTGAAACGAATGACCAATTAACTGCTATATTGGCCCCCGTCGGGCGTGAGTCACGTTAATGTACCGAGACTCCTTATTTATTATTTACAGAGAAGGGCATCTTCATCTGCGCAAACAAATCGCTTTACATGTATTAGGTAATACTGCATTAATAAATTCAATTTTTATATTATTCCATGAGCATGAGTAGGTGCAATGCCTCGTGGCGAGGACAGGATTTGTCCACCAAAATTATATAAATCCTTATAGCTTATCACGAGGACATGATTTGTCCATTTTCTGTATCGCGATACAAACAGCTACTTAGTTCTGAATTCAGGGGCTCAGTTGTTGCATTAGATCTTAACTCTCCATATCACAAAACTTCAACCAACTGATGGCCTCTGGGCCGAACTGTTGATGATTCTTTTCTAATCTCGTCTTCAACTTCAATATTGCCCGGCAGCCGTTGGACTCCAAAATCCAAAATCTGCAGAAAACTTTAGCATTGACTATTACCCTTCCAGCATAATATTTAGATACTGTCGTACTGTACGCTACTCCTAGTTTGTTGCTCTTGGAGCTTCATGAAGAACTGTCGAACCCTGTCGCAAATGCTCTGAGCCATCGCCCTTTAAGAACACAAAAGGATTTTCGTCGTAGAATTTGGAACACGCTATTTCTTGCGGTGTCCCTTCAATCCACTTTCTCTTTGCTGCTTTCCTATGCCGCGATGGTCCAAAGGTTGTGTTCCAAAAATCCTTCCCATTGTCAAAGTGGAAGAAATGGGTACCCTATGTGTTCCAAATACTTAATAACGAGGCGGAAACCAAACCGAGTATTCATATAGGTGCTGGCCGGGCAAAAAACATGCATTACAACCAATTTAGTTCCGACCAACGCATTTGGCTTCTTTTCTACCCACATCATCAGAATCTGACTCAAAAGAACAAAAACAAAGTAGTGCGATACAATCGTCCCGTTTCGTGTCAAAGGATCGCTATGCCTTCGTGCTTCGTACTGAAACCCAAAATTAGACTTTTCAAAGGTGCTTTTGTTGAATCCTTGGCTGGTCAGGGCAGCCTGTATGACAGCACCCACGCTTTCACTATTTGTCGAAAACACCGCACACCACAAAGTCGACATCCTTTTCTGAAAATGGGATGATTCCGTGATGGCGCACAGCTCCAATAAGTGACCCACTATACAGAAATATTGGAATGTTTCTGCGCTCAAACTCTCGAATAAAGGCATTATTACAAGTGGTAAAGTCCAAGGAATTGATTAAATGGTAAACGGATAAAAGAGGTGCCGAAGGAATAATGCATCTCAATCATTCTATTTTCCCTTGTCATGCTATGAAATGAGACCAAGTATTGTTGAGCGCAGGTCGGACTCGTTGTCTTTATTGAACTAATATTGATGTAGGTCCACGTACTTCATTCAGAGCACACAGCACCTGCGTTATGATTTGTTTTAAACAATCAGCACAGTATATGTTTATCAGTATCATTATAAAGACTAATGTGCTCAATCTTTCCCAATTGCTGGTCTCCTGGAATACAGGTAATAGGTCACATTCTAGGATACTGCCAACGACCTCCTTGAATGGATTCAGTTTGCCTGGAAATAATAACTGCTCATTTTCCCCTCTCTGCGAAAATGTGATCTCAAGCTCCAAATTGACGATCTGTTGATTCGGAAAATCAATGAATTGTGATGAAGTCCTCTTAGTGTACTTCTCGAGAAAAGTTGACAGCATTGTGTTCTGTGTGCTGACGTCTATTCGTGATGTGCCTCATTGTTGCAACACCATTTGTAACATTCCAAGATATGAATTTTGCCTATATTTTCTAGCCATAAAACTACGTTAATCTACGTTTGACCCATGTATCCGTACCTTGAGCTCAAAAATGAGCTGTGAAGCATGTTCACTCAAGAAAGGTCTCCCTTGTAATTACCAAAAAGACGGTATTAGCGTTTGCACTTATTGTTCCTTCCCGCTTTACGTCCAAGTCTAATAATGCAACCTCGCCAAAGTATTCCCCCGAACCTAACTTTTTCACAGTTGACAAATCAGTGTTTTGCGTCTTTGTAATGTGCACACTCCCACTGTAAATAAAGTAGAACGATTCAAAAGATAATTTGTTTTTTCGGGACTATTTCAATCTTGAATCTAGCATGTCGCCAGCACTCTTTTTGCAGAGGAATTCTCTCAGATCTCAGATCTACGTTTGACCCATGTATCCGTACCTTGAGCTCAAAAATGAGCTGTGAAGCATGTTCACTCAAGAAAGGTCTCCCTTGTAATTACCAAAAAGACGGTATTAGCGTTTGCACTTATTGTTCCTTCCCGCTTTACGTCCAAGTCTAATAATGCAACCTCGCCAAAGTATTCCCCCGAACCTAACTTTTTCACAGTTGACAAATCAGTGTTTTGCGTCTTTGTAATGTGCACACTCCCACTGTAAATAAAGTAGAACGATTCAAAAGATAATTTGTTTTTTCGGGACTATTTCAATCTTGAATCTAGCATGTCGCCAGCACTCTTTTTGCAGAGGAATTCTCTCAGATCTCAGATCTACGTTTGACCCATGTATCCGTACCTTGAGCTCAAAAATGAGCTGTGAAGCATGTTGAAGGCACTCAAGAAAGTTCTCCCTTGTAATTACCAAAAAGACGGTATTAGCGTTTGCACTTATTGTTCCTTCCCGCTTTACGTCCAAGTCTAATAATGCAAGCTCGCCAAAGTATTACCCCGAACCTAACTTTTTCACAGTTGACAAATCAGTGTTTTGCGTCTTTGTAATGTGCACACTCCCACTGTAAATAAAGTAGAACGATTGAAAAGATAATTTGTTTTTTCGGGACTATTTCAATCTAGCATGTCGCCAGCACTCTTTTTGCAGAGGAATTCTCTCAGATCTCAGATGTGAGTTTTTATTTGATACATCTTGAACAATTGCATGGATTTCTATTGCACCTTCTGCAATGATAAAATGGGATAATTCCTCCACTGAGACTTCTTCATTTGTTTTGAAGTGAATAGGTGAAAGACATTGAGCAAAAGCTGCTAATTCCAAATCATTCCAATTCAAGACAGAGCCAACCCATGCGACATGATGTTGATAGAAATGAAAGAAAAGAAGATTTTTTTCTAGCCGCACAGCTATTGTTGTGGATGCATGCGTTGCCCATTCCGTGTTATGGTCAACAAAATAACATCAAACGATTCCGTATGAAGACCAGAACAGTGTAGTGGCGGCAGAGTGGTAGCAGGCGTTCTTGGTGGTAGGCTTCGTTCTAGATATAGAAACTCTGAAACTATGGTATGGCACAGTGCGATTTATCACATCATGAACAACACAAATAATTTGCGCTCGCAAATCTTCAAACTAAAACTGCGAGTAGATCTGACAACGAGTGAACATTCTTGTCCTCCAGTCCCCAGTCCATGGAATAAGAATAAATTTACAATTTACCCTCTCGAGAAACTATCAATCGAACCAAGTTCATTTTAGAATATAAACACAAAACACAACGCTTACACAGGCTCTATTATTATTTACCATCATTTCTACTTTTCGCCATTTAAGAAAAGACTCTTGTAGCGACCGCTTTCTATTGTCGCTATTTTGCTTTAAAATAATATATTCATTTACTGTTGCTTGGCTATGATCCCCTTGGATGCTTTGAATACCACTCTTCTAGAAGTGGGATCTGCCCCATGCACAAATCACGAGCTGTACGTTTCAAGAGGAATTTGTAGTATCCTTTGCAATCATAATTGATCGTATTGAGATGATTGGTTGATTAAAATCGAGGACGCAGTCAAAAGTTCTCAGTGCACTTGACTGATAATTCATTGCCAACAAAACACTGTATTATCAATTATCAATGATATCATGTAGCTCCACCTCTGGAGGAATCCTCCGCAAAAATGTGTGCGAGGTTCTGGAATCGAATCACAGAGTCTTGCCACAATACATGCATAGATCTAGATGTAATGACGACTCCTGGATAGTATTTCTAAAGAGTTTTAGATCAAACAGAATACAATGTCTCTCTAGAGCCTTCCCTGCAACTATCAGCAGTAATGTAAATTACTATCACCGTTGAAGGTTAAGAAACAGTTCGACGTACTGTACTCAGTCAAAGACCGCAATCCCAATGTCACTAGTCGCTAGCAGTAAATTAATATAAACAAGTCTCCATGAAAGTACAGGCAAGGCTTGAGAAAGATATGCAGTCCACAATTATTTGCAGAAGTTCAAAATTATCAAGTTTAGATGTCAAGATCGCCAATCTTCAAATGTTCCGCTTTTTCACTGATGAAAGCTTTTCTTGGCCCTACTGCATCACCCATGAGCATACTCAGAGTTTGATCAGCTAGAGAGCAGTCGTGTGCAGTTACCTGCAAAAGGGATCTGGTCTCAGGGTTCATTGTCGTGGTCCATAATTGTGCTGCCATCATCTCACCAAGCCCTTTGAATCTCTGTATTATAATTTTGTTGCTAGCTAGTGCTTCTTCGACTTCGTGCTTGGACGCATCTTCACCAGAGCTGCCTACTATCTCTACCAGAATCGCTTCCTTCTCTGCATCATTGTATGCATATCTTTCAATCTTTTTACCCATGGTGATTTTGTACAAAGGTGGCTGTGCAATATAAATATGTCCGTTTTCCACAAGCTCCCTTTGATATCTCCAAAAGAAAGTCAACAACAACACTCTAATATGGGCACCATCAACATCTGCGTCTGTCATAATTATAATACGACCGTAACGTAATGCTGTATTATCGAATTCAGAGCCCTTTACACCAAGACCGAGGGCTGAGATCAGTCCCTGCAATTCATTGTTCTGGTAAATACGTTCTGCAGCGGCCCTTTCTATATTCAAAATTTTTCCTCGAAGGGGTAGAATAGCCTGTGTCCTTCTGTCTCTGCCTTGTTTGGCACTACCAGCAGCTGAATCACCCTCAACAATGAAGATTTCACTTTCACTAGAGTCGCGACTCGCACAATCAGCGAGTTTCCCAGGCAAAACAGTTGAGGTCAAAAGGGTTTTTCTTCTCACCATATCTCTTGCAGCACGAGCTGCTGCTGCTGCGGCCTGAGCATCACTTGATTTTTTGTAGATGGCATCCAAGATGTCTGGTCTAAATTCAAATAACTTTGTAAGCTCGGCTGTCACCAACGCATCTACAGCTGGTCTAACTTCAGGATTTCCAAGTCTTCCCTTTGTTTGCCCCTCAAACTCAGGCTCTGTTACACTAACAGATACAATCGCAGTAAGACCCTCACGGATAAATTCACCTGGAAGGTTCTTTTGACCATCTTTCACCTTTCCGTTCTTTTTTGCAACAGCATTGACGGCTCTAGTGATGCTAGACTTTAAACCGTCTACGTGTGTTCCGCCATCCTTCGTCTTGATGTTATTTGTAAAAGACAAAATTGATTCTGAATACATGTCTGAGCTCCATCTTAGAGCTACCTTCACTTCTACTGGTGGAGCCTTCTCTGCAGAAGACGTGCCAATCACAAGAATAGTTGATCCATCTTCGCTGATCATGCCGTCAAGGGGGTTGTCCTTTTGCTCTTTCTTAATATTCTTGCTCTTTTTAGTTGCCTTCTTCGAAGTTGTTTTTTTGTCAGCAATGAGAGGTGTCTTGGTCTTACAGAGCAGTGCAACATATTCTTCCAGCCCTCCTGCATGATAATAAATATCTACCTTTTTCTTTTTCGTTTCATCTCTTTGATCATTTAGAGTAAGAACAAGCCCTGGATTCAAGTAAGCAAGCTCGTCCATTCTTCCTTTCAGCTTTGCAGGATCGAGCTTAATACCAGGCTTCCCATTTTCGTCTTTGAACACCTTGATATCAGGTAAGAATGTGACTGATGTACCGCTCTTCCTTTTTTTCTGAAGCTGCCTAACGTAACTACTCTTCTCTTTTGCGGACATACTGGTGCTGTCAAGCTCGTCATCAAATGATAAGCTATCTACGTCATCCTTGGCATCTACATTGTAGACGGAAACTGCATCGACACCGTCTATTTGATTCAAAGAGTCACTTGGAACTCCACGATCAAATCTCATTCCAAACTCAGTTTTCTTTCGATGAACTTTTACCTCAACATACTCGCTTAGAGCATTGACAACAGAAATTCCTACTCCGTGCAAACCACCAGACACTTTGTAGCCAGAAGCTCCACTCTCATTTTCAAACTTTCCACCTGCATGCAGAACAGTCAACACGGTTTCTAATGCGGAAACACCCGTAGTAGGGTGAATACCAGTAGGGATTCCACGGCCGTCGTCTGTGATAGTGCATGATCCATCTGGGTTGAGTGTTGTCTGGATGAGGGTTGCATGTCCGGCGAGAGCCTCGTCAACAGAGTTATCCACTACCTCCCAAACTAAATGATGTAACCCGTCAGGCCCCGTGGAACCAATGTACATTCCAGGACGCTTGCGCACAGGATCGAGACCCTTTAAAACAGTGATCTGACCTGCATCATATCCTGTTTGATCAGCCACCGACGCACCCGCACCCAAAGGTTTGATGTGACGGGGCTCTGTTGGAGGAAGGCCAAATGCCTCACAGCATGTGGCTGTGGTAGCACACAGAAATATCACTCGCTTGAATAGCATGGTGCGGTTCTTGTTCAGCGAAAAAGATATGACGATCTTATGATGTTAGCTTTATGAAGAAATATAGTTTTGGATGGTTGATGGTTGATCTAGAGGAGAGTGATGCTGACAGCAAACAGCACATTGTGGAAACATGCGCGCGAATTATGCGCAAATAAATAGAGTGACAAGTATTTACCTAAAACGAGCTAAAACGACAACCCCATTTTCAAAAAAATTCTCACATATCAGCTTCTCATCATTTACTATTTATTTATCAATGTGAAGAATGGATTCTACTGTTGTCTAAAATCGGCAGAGAGTCTGTTTTCATACTATGGGCATATAATACAGTAATGCGGAGACAAAGGTTTCGAACAGGAGGCGATTTTCACAACAATCTACGCATCACCATTACAAGGGCAATTTTCTGCACCATATTTTATAAAGAATCTAACATGATACACGATGAGAGGTCTAATGACGACTCATTGGCACGATTGGTCCTTCACCCTATTGTGAGTCCCGTTTAGCGATCTCCATGAAAGCCATCTTGAAAGCCATTTCGCAGCAGAAAGATTGTTTAGGCCTTGGACCACACAACATCCCCTCCATACCTACTACCAGACTAGACAAACATACAATGGAACGCGTGTATCTATAAGTCAGTGGCTCAAGGTACTTCCGCGCAAAGATAATCTTGCAGTTTCGTATGAATCTTCCAATTTGTCACTCATCTCCCATTCCTTGGCTGGAGGAATGATATATTCCTGTTCAAAGTGTATCCCCTTGACAACAGGATACTCTATTATTGTGCGATGCCTGTGAACCAACGTGTATTTACCAATGGATGATTTTCGCAAACAGCTCCCAAAAAATGATGCCAAATGAAATGACAATTTAATAGCATCTTCTGTGTGACTGATTGCTTCATATGGAATAGAAGTTCCTGGTTGCAACCCGTATTCAAAGTTATTTTTTTCCGGGTGATACTGAACCCCGAATGCCATAGACGATTCGATGGTTGACACGAATGGCGTGCCATCCAGGTCGACGTTGGTGGACGTAATGCGAAACACTGCTGTCAAACTCTTGTTTGCCTCAAAATGAGAAGGGGTGATTCCGTTTCTGTGATTGTTCATGGTAATGTGTTTTGTTGTCACAATATTTTTTATGGATTCTTCTTCGTACAATTGGCTGTTTTGTTCCGAAGAAAGAATCAATGGAAGGCTCACATTTTCAGCATTAAATCCAGTTTGTAGAGCGTCAATTCCTCCAGTGAGTTCTATCAAGAATTCAAAGCCTAAGCAAGTGCCCCATACTGGAAAATAGTCTCCACTATTGTTACTTTTTAATGCTAGATCCCACATAACTTTTGCACTGAGCGGCAGTAAAGCGCTACCGCCAGGAAATAACACACCATTTATTTGAGAGAATATTTCTCGTGTGAGTGCTTCATCTGCATCGTATGGTATTGGAATCGATGTAGCACCAGAAGATTCAACCCACTTCACATACGAGGCGGCGATATAATGAATACTAGTCTCATTACCAGATTTTTTTGGTTGTGAGAGAATTCCAACTACTGGTACAGTGGCGCAACAAATGTTAGACAGGATTAGAATGATAGCCACACTCTGGAATATTTTTGACAACATTTATGGCGCAGAGTGTGATAATTAGAAACCGAACAAAAGTTTCTGGCGTGATTTAAACAACAAGCAGCGGCAGCATTCGCATGCGAATGCAACAAGATCTAGTCGCTCTAGCATCATCTAATTAATCCACCCTCCTGCAAACAACCGCAAGAATATTCACTTAGGCTGGTAGCTAGCGACTAGATAATCTCTTTTATTATCATTGCAAGCTGTTGAGTCCCGTGAAAACACTATTTAATAGGCTTGTTGTTGGCATTTTCATTTGGCATCCAGATTTCTAATTTTGAATAATTCAAATAAAGGACACACATTTGTTTATCTCTCACGCATCACATACGGTACTACCACAGATCACCAGATTTTCACACTAGATTGGAGCGCAGACAAGGCACATTATAAGAGAAATGATTCTGGTGTACATTTTAAAAACTAGTATTTCTGCTTCTCATAAGAAATCGTCAGAGTCAAGTTTAAAATAAGTGAAAAGGCGAAGAAAGTGTTGAGCTTTCTTACCCTCTCAAAAATGAGTATGGAACAAAAAACATTGATTAGTAATCCACACAAGACATGCTGATGCTAAGACAAACGAAATTTTCCCATATCTATTGAGAACCTACGAAGTTCCAACGAACCGTGCCGCTTTAGGAGACGTGGTGTCCAGATTTCAGTCTTTTACATCGCTGTATGCAGATACTCGTATGTCTGAGAATCTAATCTCGTTGAAAGACATCAAGGTCAGCAAAGTAGCGGAGTGTATGTTGAGCGTCTCTACAACTGTCTTCTCGTTCTGGTAATCATGGAAACACAACACTTGTAACCTAAGTGACCTCTTGAGTCATTGTGTCCGTTGGACTAGACAATAGACACAACTGCATAGTATGCTTGCTGGACAAGAGGGTAAAGGGAGCATCATCTTAGAAGGCAGTGAAAGGTAAAAGACACAATACGTGAAGCAGCAGCTCCTACGGACGGAACAGAAATCGGAAATGCCAAGGTTTCTCCTACACCTCCCGACGAAAGCATAGACCGGATCAAAAGGGGAACATAGAGCTTGACGGTGAAGATGATTCTTGAAATGCTTACAAGAGATTGTCCTGATTGCGGACTCTGTTGAAGTCATTGGGTAGAGATTCTATTCGTATTTAGTGTTATCCTTTTGCTAGCTATTTCAAATGAATTTTGTATTATGACTTTAATGGAATGAAGTCGCATAAGGTTCTACTACTGTTCAGCAGGCAGGTCTCATGCTTTTAGCACACATCATTTTCAGAAATCAAGCATCAGCAAACACGACGGACCAGCAAATAACGAGAAAATATCCATCAACCAACTCCTCGCAGCAGCAAATGTGATAGGCATGTTTGGAATGCGCCACTTGAATGTGATACAAGGTGATTTCTAAATTGAGATAAGTTTGTTGCGCAGTGTCACAATTCTTGAGTAAACACATTAGACTGGTGGTGTTTACTCAGTTTGGCCAATGCCGTTGCCTATTTGAACAACAAAGTCTTCGATATTATCGTTTCTCTGTAGCACCCAAGATTCCGCTGGCAGTGATGGAATCACTAAATGAACGAAAATCTAGCAACTGGTCCTCTACAAAAGACTTGTCAATCACAGAGCTGACACCAGAAGCTTGTTGATTTTTAATGCTGCTGAAGAGCTTTAACCTTCCAGCAGTTGAACATCTATGAGCTAATGATGTTACTACCTGTGACGACATATTTGTAACTGACGAAATACCCAATTCAATGGCACTATTTTGCCTCGAAACTTTTGGAGTACTTGCCAAACTAGATTGGTTGGATAATTCCATGTCTACCGCGAATGGCATTTCCTCACAATCGTTATATGTTTCATCTTGTTTCCCAACAATACTTCGAGAAATACGATCAGAAGAAGACCGACAAGGGACTAAAGATGATGATGCATAAATGGTACTCCCACCACCACTTGTGAGTGCAAGAGGAAAGCCTTCGTCGAATGGACCAAAAGCCGCCGATCCCTTGCCCATTACAAGAGACGAAAACACGGACACACTTGGAGATGAATTCAATGGCGGACCTGAAGAATTCGTACATCCAAATTTGAATGGACTGGAAGCCAGAGCATCAAGCGAATTTAATGGTGGTAACAACGATTCCTTAGCACAATGAGACGACGCGTTTCTTGTCCCTTGAGTCTGTAGAGGACTCTGAACATATGGATGCTTTATAGAAATATTGGACGCGCCAATGTCCTCAGCTGCTGGAGCCATCTGGAGAGAAGTTGGATTATTGAAGGGAACATCTTGGTCCATTCCGTGGAATGATGCAATACCGCGGTCCTGGCCTGGAGTCGCGTTCTTGATAGCGCTCACACCCCCACGTTGCATAGACCCTATAAACATTGGTTGCGGTGGTGTATTTACAACAGGAATTGTGCTGGGACTAGTGCCTCGACAAACAGCATCAACACCAATTCTAGGCATACTTGAGGTAGTTGGTAAAACGTTGCCGTTGTTGTAGGCATATCCATACGTAGAACTCGGTTTTGCTCCCATGAATGGAGAATTGTCTTTCGGTGAGGCTGAAGCAGCACACTGCAAACTCTGCTGCTCGTCAAATGACGGTGGTGGATGATGAAATGCCACTCTTTGTCTCATGGATGCAGAGTCATCGTTATTTGGCGGCGGCGATGGGGCAGCGTCCACTCTACAAATATCACGAGGTTGTTGTACATCCTCCTCGTTTAATTCTTCTCCCATTAAAGCAAGCGATAAGCCACTCAAAGTGTTTTTACTCTTTTGCGCAAATTGATTGCCTGGATCACTGCTTAAACGATCTCTGATATGTCCCGGCTCGGCACTTTTTGGCCTATGGATATTAGGCCTATGGTGATGACGAACGAAGTGATCCGATACAACACTGGGAGATGCGCTTGAAGGTGCCATTGCATGTTCATTGGGCATACTCATTTGCTTCAAGTACTGTGGTCTCTGCTCTGAGTCGGTATTAGATCCACCATGGTATAATGATCGCGATGATCTTGTCTGCATCTTTTGAAGACGATCGCCTTCGTTACTAACAAAACTTCCTTTTATCGGAATAGCTCTAGATTGCGAAGTATGACGCATAGAATTATTTTGCTGAAAGCGTTGATCGTAGCACTCCGTCAGTTCATTGGTATTTTGAACAGAGGATGGGACCACCCTGGGCATTGCGCTCGTCTCTGTCCATTCCAAAATCCGTTTAGCCCTATTTGCCAGAACATTTTCAACACTCAAGCCTTCATCATAATTTACTGAAAGGTGTAGCACGCCGAAAGGCGTTGGTATTGGATTCAAATCATGCCTCGAAAATGGGGTATTGGTATTCGATGAGAATAGGGTAGCATCAGAAGCTAAACGCTGATTCGGAGACACTGTATCAGAAACGTAAAATGAATAATTAATCTGCCCTCCCACCGAGTCTCGTAAGACTTGACGTTCATTGCTATCCGCCAATGAATGATGGTTGTGAAATTTATTGCCACTATTTATGTTTCCTGCATTTTGATAATAACCTCCACCAAGTCCGGGTCCGCTGCCAAGAGGACGATTCAAATTTGAGAGAACAGGGCTGTGGCCATCGTGTTGCAAGTCTTCCACGAGAGTATGATGAAGTCTGTAAGCAGGCATCATTCTTGTGAGAGAATGAAGTACTCTGAGTTGAATGACGACCCGCTTGACAACTTGACGCAATTGGGCAATAATTTCATCTGCATTGTGCCGCGGAGAAGTATTATTGTGATAGTTTGCGTAATGCTCGTTGGAGGGCAGATAATCAATGCACCATCGTTCCAGTAATTCTTTTCTTGTATTCTGTTCTGGAGCAGTAGGATCTGTACAGTACTCATAGTAAACATCTAATCGTAATGGCACGTGAAGAGAACGTTTCCACATTTGTAGAATGGATCGCACTGTAGCGACTTCTTCAATTTCTAAGTGGAATCGTGAACTAGTTCCACCTCCCATTTTGGAATTGAACATACTCTGGCCAGAGCTACTTCGAGATCCGTTATTACTATTTTCATCACATTTGCATCTGCCTGTTAGGATCGTCTCTGCAGCCTTGGCTATAGCTTCGTACACAACCTGATCGCATTTTGCTCTAGGACCTACTTTCAATTGTTCTGAAGAATTCATTATCTTTCGGGTACCAGCCTTCGTAGCGCACTATTCTAATTAGTTTGTCTCTTTTAATATTAACACAACGGTACCTTTTTCTTAGCACAGAGACGAACAATGTTGAATGAGCTCTTGTATGTGTACCTGTATCTTTATCCTGTGTGGTATCCTTTATCTATTCATCAATGGAAAAAGAAAGAGGAGGAGGAGTCGTCCTAACTTACATTTTATTTATTAGACTTGTTCATTGAAATTGAAGAGAAAAGCAGAGAAAAGAGAACAGAATAGAAGAGAAGAAGAAAAGAGGCGTCATGGTACTATCAAGGCAACTTATAATAACAATTCTCATCCAAACCTGTCCAAACCCTCTCTTCTCGGGGCTATTCACAACCAACCAACCATTGCCGAAAAATTAGAAAGAACACAAGACGCAAATTCCACAGCAGACACATTGATAAATTTAGCAACCACACGAACAAGGACAGCCACTCTGAACAGAAATATAATTCTTTAAGTCGAAAGAGATCCAATAAAATGGCAACAAAGACAATGAAGTTTGAAGATGGCGCTGTCCAATTTCGTCAGCGCCTAGTTGTATCCATCCTCTCACATCGCCCTTTGCTAATACGCAATATTCGAGCTGACGACTTGGAATCTCCAGGTCTGAGCGAATACGAAGCTAGTTTCCTAAGATTACTGGATAGAATGACAAACGGCACGTCCGTAGAAATTAATGCGACTGGAACGCAGCTTCGATTTAAACCTGGGGTCTTGGTTGGTGGTGAAATAGAACATACATGCCCAGGAGGAAAGAGTGTTGGATGGTTTTTGGAGGGTATCTTGGGTCTTGCTCCTTTTGGAAAAGATGCACTTCACTTAACTTTGGATGGAACAACTGACTCCTTGTCACATTTAGATCCCTCTCCGGATTTCATTGCAACAAGTATTTTGCCACTTTTTGTAAAGCTTGGTATCGGAGCAGATGCAGAAGATGGTCCTCCTCCCATGATCAAAGTAACAAAACGTGGTGCTGCTCCCATGGGAGGTGGACAAGTTTTGTTCTCCTGCCCAATTGTGAAGGAAATTACACAACCGCTTGAACTCACTGATGCAGGGAAAATAAAGAGAGTGAGAGGGACAGTCGTGAGCTGCAGAATTCCCCCAAGTAGTGCCGCTCGAGTGGCACATTCAGCAAAAGGATTATTGCATCGTTTATTACCAGATGTCTGGATTCATACGGATACCCACTCCTCAAAAAAGGGAAAACAGGGAGGTTGTGGGCCGAGCCCTGGTTTATCTGTATGTCTTGCTTCCGAAAGTAACACAGGCATTGTCATGGCTGCAGAGACGTGTCTAGACGCGAGCAAAGATGGACGAGGGGCGCTATTGCCTGAAGATCTAGGTGTAAGAGCAGCAGCTATGCTACTAGATGAGATTCGGAAAGGAGGTTGCATTGATACGGGCGCACAGAGTATTGCTCTCTTATTCATGTGCTTAGGACCAGAGGATGTCTCACGGATAAGAGTTGGAACACTGAGTCAATATTCGATTGTTAGTTTGAGATTGTTTAAGAAAGCATTTGATGTCGAGTTCAAAGTGAAGGCAGATCAAGAGAGTCGAACAGTTGTTCTTAGTTGTTTAGGCAGTGGATACAGGAACATGGCGAGGGCCAGCAGCTAACAAGCATAAACTAATAGAAGAAACGATCATGGTAGACGCAACTTAAAATTGAAGTAGCCTGTCATATGCCCTTCATATGAACACTTATATTTCATTGGTGCGATGATTCACGCATGTATCCACCTCGCTGAATATGATTGAATATGCAGTACTAATATGCGTAAGTAAGAAGTGAAGAGATGATGTGTGGTTGGACAGAAAGGAAGAGAACAGATTCATATCGCCAGAATACAGCATACGCCACGACTTTGAGCGCATGATGCCCGAGCATTATTGCGGACCTTTTACGTGGAGTGCGCCAATCAATTTTTTTCAGGTTTAGGATTAATCATAAGAGTTTCCCTTCGAACGGAGCTAATAGTGAGCTACTTGTAGCTATCGCTAATCGCTAGTCGCTCTAGCTTCTCTCTCTAACCGAGCTTTCTTGTTGTTATCCCTTATCCCACCAAAAGATTAAATACTCATAAAATAGTCAACTAATTTCTGAGCTTTGTACCGTTATTTTTAATTCTCACTGACGACGACGGACTCAAAAAAGTGGTGAACGAGTGAGTAGCAAAGAATAGCAAGCTAAAAGCAAGCAAGCTAAGCACGAGAGAGCACGAGCCACACCGACAAGAACTAACTTGAAACTCGAACCTCGAAGTAACTGTCAATTGGCTGCAGCAAAAAAGACTTTTGTGCCGTCATAAAAACGGAAACAGAGTGCAACCACTGCAAGAAACGATGCCTTCTTTCTGTCCCTTTTCAGCGTTCCTCTTTTTATCGTCTGCTAGCGCCTACACATCTTACATTCGTCGCAAAGCAAAAAGGGCAATGGGTATCACTTGCAGCAAAAATAAAAAGTTCCAGGTTGTCTTTATTCTGGGAGGGCCAGGAGCGGGAAAAGGAACACAGTGCGAAATGCTTTCCGAAAAACTCGGATGGGCACATCTTTCAGCAGGTGATCTTCTGCGCGCAGAAAGAAAGTCAGGGTCAGATCTTGCAGAGATTATCAACGCAAAGATATCAGCTGGGCAGATTGTACCATCTAGTATCACTGTTACTCTTCTTAAGAATGCGATGGAAAATATCTACTCAGAAAGTGGCAGCAATCAAACCAAGTTTTTGATCGATGGCTTTCCAAGGTCCGCTGAGAATTGTAGTGTCTGGGAGGAGAAGATGGCTACTTCATCTAATCTTGAATTCGTCCTCTTCCTTGATTTATCAGAAGACATAATGACTGGACGTCTTCTTGAGAGAGCCAAGACATCTGGCCGCAATGATGATAATCTTGAAATCATTAGAAAGAGATTCAAGACCTTTCGAGATGAAAGTATGCCGATTGTAGACATGTATGAGAAAAAAGGATTGGTGAAGACCATCGTAGCCGATCGCAGTGTGGAGGATGTTTATGAGGAAGTTCAAGCATTGTTCAAGGGGATTTAAGGATTAAGGATCTTGATTTGGTTAGTACGATAACGCCTACATACAAAGCTCATTGACTGATCCATTCGGTTGTGTAGTAAAAATATGTTGGATAAGAAAATTAATGTTTTCAAACATTTGTTCATCATCAGTATAAGTAGCCAAATACCGAGCGTTTCAATAACCCATCGTCAACGTCAAACTCAATGCGACCAATCTTCTTAATATCACGGGATACAGTATCTATCTGTAAAACTCCAATCCTTTCAAGAACAATTTGTTTTAGTTCCATTGTCTTCATGGGATGATCAAAACATGTTTTCACAGCAGTAACCTTCCCCCTCGGATCTGGGCGATTCTTTGTAACTATCATCTTCTGTATTCTCAATTCTCTTTCCCCAAAATTCAAAGCTTTGGATGAATAAAGTGCAAAGTGAGGTTCCCAATTAATCTCACTCAGTATTTTAGTGTCTGAAGAGCTGTTGATACGAGAAATCTCAACCTCTATTTTGCAATCACTGGTTGGGATGAATCCAAAATTGGTCAAGGCAAGAGACAGAAGAGGCTTATTGATCATTTCTGATCTTGGTCGCGCCCCTGCTCTCAAACATATTTCAATCCACAATCCTATGAACACTTTGGCTAGTCCGTGTCCACGAAAGTTTTCTTCAATTTTCATTCCCATTATTGAGCTAAAAAGACAACAGTCCTCGTCGACCTTTAACTTTCTGTCCCCAACACTACTTGTGCCCCTTGATGATTCTAGATGATTTCTCAGGAGCATAAAACCAAGTTTGTCTCCTGCAAGTGTGTAGAACACTAATGAAACCCCATTAAATATCGGATTTTTGTGTTGTTGAAGGCCAAATATAATTGTTTTGTTCGGTAAACTTCTCAAAAGATCAGATTGGATGGTTCCCACTTTATACCAAGCCTTGCTCACGTTGTCCACTTTTTCTAGTTTTTCTAAGTCTTTAATGTATGCTGGTGTCAGAGGATTGTTCAATTTCTTCATTGGAACTGATAAGATCGTAGATTGACTCGCGGAAGGAGAATCCATTCGCTCCTTCACAGCTGCAACGTCATTATACTGATTCTCCTTTGAGAAAATGCTGATCAGCGACTTGTAAGTAGCATCTGTGCAAATATTTTCTTTCTCCATTTCTTTCCATATGATTTTAGTCATTTCGTACCGCTCATCTGATTTCGTATTTGCGAGCGACGATAGGACATGATTATAAATTACCTTATCTGGCCTCATTCCAATTGCAACCAACCGGTTCAATATTTCAATAGAAGAACTGGGAGATTTACACTTTATGCTACCACTCAGTGCGGTAAGGTATGTCAGTCTATCAGGAGAAGGAAAATTGTATTGCACGAGTGCTCGTCTTCTGTTATTTTCTGATGATAAAGTCATTAATTTGTTTGTCTCCATGCTATTCAAAATATCCAATATACAATCGATCCGACGGCATTTACCAAGTGCAGCTAGAGCAGCGTGATATACATCGATTGCAGGAGCAGCTCCGGTATTTGTTGGTAGATCGATGTGTATCAGTTGAAGTATTTGTCGGTGCAGATTTTGACTTTCCTTTTGCTCTTGCACAGCCATCATACCAATAATAGATTTATAAACTTCCTTCAAATAGTAGGTAGGTATTACTTTTTTGCCGTGCAGCTCAACAATGTTCGAGAGAAGGTCAAGAGCTAGGAGAAATTGACTGTTTTTGGTGAGGAGATTAATCACTACGCAAATTGGTTTGGCATCGAAAGTCCCTTTACTACAGTCAGAGGCTTTCTTTCCAGCACCTGATTCGATTGTTAAAAAGGGCTGGTTTTCGTGCAGTATTTCTAGAGCTGCGTTATAGTCATTGCTGCAATCACGAATTCTCTTCACGATCTGCTTTGCATGAAGGGGTCTTGTTTTTGTTGAGTCCGACACTTTTGTTTTTGTAGATGATAGAGCTATTATATTCACTCTTCTTGTCCTCTTTTTTGTTGAACTAGTGAGGTTGTCCATAGTTGAAAATGAATTTGCTCTTTGGGTAAGAAAATAAAAAAATATGGGAAGGTTCACGGCCACAATTTTCATATTGTGGATTTTCTATCCTACCGCACAACGCTTTCCCGAACACCTTGATTGGGCGATACGAATAATAAGAATCGATTTCTATGATGATTCGTTTGAAAAGGAGGAGGAGGAGTTGGTTTTTGGTTCGTGGTGATGGTGGTTGGTGATTATTGTGATGCCTTGAGATGACAAATACCATGTGGGCAGGCTAGTACCCAATCAAAAATCCAGCTAAAAATCCAAAAATCCTTAAAAATCACAAGCCACTACACTACTACTATCGTACTAATTGTTGTTGCCATGGCCAGTAAAATCTATCAAGTTAGCTTTGGTCCTCATGCACCTACCTGCAACTCCTCAGGTATTGCAGTACAGAAATAATTGCATACTAGATCACCTGTAAAATGACCAAGAAACTTAGTTCCGAACATCATTCAGTAATAATAGTTGAATTCTCCACATCCATTTATTTAAAAATTGTCATGACCGAAACTGTAGCTAGTTTATATTTTAATTATCACTTGGATAAGTGCTTCGAAATGATACCCGGGACATTCTGTGATCTGATTTGCTCTTCTTTGCTTCCTTTTTAACAAAGGGCTCTTCATCCTTCATAGCTTCTTCGAAGACAGCGGCAACGCACTGAAGACCGACGTCTGGGAACATATTTTTCGTGGCAACTCTAGCCTTTTCCTTTGCACAATACATTTTTGTAAAACTCATTGTAGCATCGGCACATTCGGCTTCCCTAGCTGCTCTGACTTCGCTTTTTGCTAGTGTGTAGCAATTCGTTAAATCCCAATTTCGGTGGTGGACATCATATACATGCATGAGCTCGTGAACTAGAACTTCATTTATCTCTTCCTTTGTGGAGAGACGATTTGAGCATAAGACTATGGATAGAGGATTAGGTCCTTTCACAAATGCCCTTGCACCTCCTTCTGGCCCGTCGTTGCCACATTTTTGGCATATGATCTGAAGTTCAATTGCTGGTTTGGTAAAGGCACTTGTTGCAAAAGTTGCGTGTTGTGGTGATGTGCTTGATTGATCAGTTTGATGAAATCTCTTTGTTAGCCTATTTTTCAATCGTATCATAATGTTGTCATTAGTTGCACCGTCTGTGACAGTGTTTACATCCGCGTTGCCCCCAAACCCTATTTCAGAGTGTATTGTGTCGGTGCTAGTCGCTGCACTGTTTCTATTAGGCATAGTGGATTGCGGTATATGGACTTTGATGCCCGTGCTACTCTGTTCGTAAGAAGAAACATCAACGCCCATTGCTTCGAATAATTGAAGAGGTTTGGAGGATTTTACTGATTTCAGAGAAGAGATTAAATGACTCATGCATTTATTGCACTCAAGTGAAGATTCTGAATCTTCTACCTTTCTCTCGTCAATTCCCATTCTGAATTGCTTGTCTTTTACTTTCCAGAATTTTTATATGGAAGGTAGTTGGTATTATGAATACTGAGAGCTCTCTAGATGGTGGATCAATTGGGTTTGCGTGTATATGAATACTGAGAGCTATCTAGATGTAGGCTCAATTGGGTGTGCGTGTAATGTGTATGATGGTAGTGTATTATGATGCGTGTGTATCGTAGTGGGTAGTGGTCGATTTGTGAGAGGTGAGAGGTGTCGGTCGTCGGTCGTTGGTTTTGATCGAAAAATGAGTCAATCAAAGTTTCTACAACATGGATAAAAGAGATCGGATGAAGAACTCTCCTCTCTATCAACATGATACCTGATACTTGTACCCTAAAAACTGATGAGTTAGACTTTTAAACAAAACCTGACCGCTACATTCACATAGTGTGCGTGTTCAAAAGAAATGACAAGTAGTTTTATAAAAAATTAGCCTTCCAAGTCTTCACATGGCATATCCATTCGAATAGAGCTGAAATCTGTCATAGGCCCAGGTTCCGTAGTGTTGCATTGATGCTTCAATCAGTCCTAGCGCCTTCTTCCTGACATCCTCGTCAGGAGTATGAAGCATGAGCCTATTTTGGAAGTTGATCACAGCCTTGTTTCCGCCATAGCGAGGGCCCGAGAAACAAGGATACTTTGACTTGTACATCATAATTTCTACCAACCCTAGTGCAATCTGGGAATTAGCTCGGGAAGCTTCGAATCCTGCAACAAACAGACGTTTGAATTCCGCAAAACAGGAAGAATCTGGGCCTCCCATTACATCCACATAATCTTGAGTTAGTTTGAATGGTGCACGCTCCATACTGAACTCGTGCCCAGGTGCCATCCCCATAGCAAAGCCAAAGTCGATGAAAATCAGACGACCTCTCACATCAATCATAATGTTTCCATTGTGACGGTCTTTAAGGCCTAACAGGTAAGACACAAGGGAGTATCCGACTAAACTTAGCATAAAGTTCCTCTGCGCAGCTTTGAAAGACTTTGAGTCAGCTAGCCCATAGATCATTTTAAAATATTCTCGCAAGCTTCCACTCTGAGGAAACAGGTCAGATTTTTTTAAAGAATCAACAGAGGTGGAATCAAGGAGAAATTCGATCATTCCTGTATCTTTTGACGTGCTCAAAATACGATAAGTCTTGAGCCAGATCGGAAGAGAAGCCTTTGCAAACACTGATTGATAGAAATGAATCATTTGCATAACAAAGACTTCTTGACGCAAGTCATCATTCGATTTAATCATAACGCCAGAAACTTCAGTGGTGGCTTCCCGATCAATCAGTTTCTCGTTCAAAGCGTCTGTAAGCATCCTTTCACTTTTCTTTGCCCAATTTTCACCCCTGCATATGAAAGCATTAGCACGCTTAATGCTGTCCTCGCCGATGCCATCGTGTTCAATCTTTAGAAGGACCCCACCATCAACAAGAATTGAACCACTGGTTTTTGAAAGGACTGATTTACTATCATCTTCTTCGTCAGCGTCACGGTTTTCCAAAATGGGAACAGTCCGGAGTGGCATTTTGCCCAAGAGGGATTTTTGCTTTTGTGGGAGACGAGCCTTGATTTTTGAAGGAATTCGAACAAAATTTTCCCTCATGAACTCTCGAAGCTGTTCATTTCCTTTCCGCCCTTTACCAAAAGAATGCGAGTCTATTAGGGAGTTATCTATCTTCCCACCAAGATCGTCGCTATCCTTTTCTTCGAAGTTCTCATCTTTCCAAAGTATTGATGGACTTGGTTTCAAGTTATCACCCTCAGCAATTCCACCAGCAACTGAAGCTTCAAGGTTGGTTATGTCCTCTTCGTTAATGGAAGCCATCGTGTTGTCGGGGATTTCATATTGTAAGTGCAAGTACTGAGCGACATCTAGATTGACATCTTTCATTCCACCGCGGTGGTGATGCATTCTTTCGCCTCTTCTTGTTAAAAAATACATTACGACTGGGCATCTTTCATTGGTATTGAAAACTCGGGTATCTTTGGCAATGAGAGAATGTACTCTTCTCCAGATATCAGAACTATTGCACAACGGCACATAGACACAAGAAGGAATGATCAAATCTTCTACAAGCTTTGGCGCAAATACCTTTCGCTCATCTCTTTCCTTGAATCTAAGTTCTTCAGCGATATTGGTTACGTTCCTAGTAAAATCTCTCTGGTTCTTCAGAAAGTCATATCTTGCCTTTTGAGCTGGTGTGAGGTCATTTACGAACTGTAATTGTTTGTGATAGTTGCCCATGGCTCTTTCATCCTCGCTTTCTCCTTCGTTGAGACCCTTGCCCGGAGACCAGACCTGATACGGGAATAAGTTGTGCGAATTTCTCTCTTCCTCCAACACCTCAATCCAGCGTTTCCTTTCTTCATCGCTAGAAGCTCTCATTCGAAAGAAGTAATTCAAGTTATGTACTTCAAACATGTAGTCATATTTTGCATCCGAAGTTGGTGTTTCCGTAATAACCGCCCCTTCTAGTGGCATGGCACGAATTAGTCTGCCTCCTGATGACGGAGGCACGTTGTAGCAAAAGAGCATCCTCTCTGAGACAGCAAAATAACGAGTCTTCCAATTCTTTTGGCTGCAACAACTGGTACGTACTAGGCGTTTGTAAAGCAAACTCCCTCCGAATGTTCCTGCTTGTAATAGTTTTTTTTGTGTGGTAGATAGTTGCTCTGCGTTAAATCTGCGATCGGCTTGTTCCATAGTCTCATATTCCTTCTTTGTGATCTGTCCCTTTTCGTATAGTCTTTGCAACTCATGTTTTCGGGGAGTGCCATAAACAACACACCTCTCAATGTTCAAGAGGAGCTTCACACATCTTGTGTAGTATAGAGCATGGAAGTTTTGGTTTTGTTCACCATTTGGCATTTCCGGTTGATAGTCTTCAATTGCTCCCTGTAGAATCCAAATTAGCTGGAGAGCAAAATGAAGAGAATGCTGAGCTATAATAAGAGCAAATCTCTCCAATATGGCATCGTCCCAATTTGCTTCAAGATGAATAATCATATGCGCCAACTGTGGTAAGTAGAACTCGATACCATCAAATACGTCACGTCTCCCAGCATGTTCAGTGACAAAATGAGCCATGAAGGAAACCACGCTAGGATCGTCGCGAAACTGCCAAATAAGCATCATCACTTTATCCATTGGAACCTTTCCCTTGTTATCTTTTCCAAATACATCTGCCACCAATCTACAAGGAAACGCAATAATTGAATTAACAGTGAGATTTTATTTTCGTCACAGGGACTATGGACCTTGCAACATGCAGAAATGCCGATACGATACTTACTTGGACTTGAACTCGTCCCCTTTACTAGCCATGATGGTAAAATATAGTGGTCTGAAGCTTGTGCGATGATTAAGCTCGAATTGTTGGCAATTAACGTTTGGCTTTTGACGGATGACGGAGCGGAGGATACACCAGCATCCAACAACCAACAAGATACAACACACCTCTTTTCCGCTTTTACTTATCGCTTGCCTGTCCGCTCCCCGATTTTGTCTTAATAAACAAGAAGGCCTTTTCAAACGCTCATTTTTTTAAATTTTCCGCATTCAACGCCTTCTTACATTCAATCTTCATTCCTTCTTCCGTTCACAAAAAAGTGCGAATGAAATTCTTCAATAAGAGAAGGCCGAAGGTACAAGAGCCGCACGATGAATTCCAAACAACGAAGCAGGCGACCAAAGCATCAGCAATCGTTCTAAATCTCGAGGAGTTTATAGAGAAAGAATCACTTGCAAAGGGGAAGTATTTTTCTACGAATAAAATGTCACTTGCAACGAATACGCGACAAGGAGATAATCTTGACGATCTGTCTCTTGCTTTGATAGATATCACGGACACTAATGAAGATGAACAGTCTCTAAAGCTTGAGCGCTTGCAAGGAGATGGCGAAGAAAGCACTGCTGCTGACTCTGCAGCATTCAGCGAGTCTGCAAACTCCTCTGCAAACTTTTCTTTCACAAATGAATCTTGCGAAAATGTCGATTCATATCCTTCACTATATGCACCCGAAAAGCAGCAGGAATATGAAGCAATGAAGGTAATTCAAGAAAGAAAAGAGAGGTATGGAGTTTTGCATCCTTTTGCTGGTTTCATCGAACTTTTCTACACTGGGGGGAAGAAAATATACAATTCGGTATCATCCTATACAAAAAGAGTGGATTTTGATAAGTTCTGTGCAGCGTAATATTCTTCAGAGGTAGGTACATTTACAGGTTCATTGTGATCATTTCCATAGTCCATAGTACATCCTCTTCCATAATATGCGTGGATAGCACATTTTAATAGATAATATTCTACATTTTTGTGATACGTAACAATTTCTTTTCTAATTTTAGAAGCGAAAGCTCAGCTGGTAAAAATATATCACTCAAGTTTCAGTTGTCTAACTGAGGCAGTTTCTAAATGTGCCAAGGAACGATGCAGGCTTCCATCTTTTCTCAAAAAAGAAGTTTGCAGAATCTGTAAGACGTCGCCATGAGCCACGAGGATTACCTTACAAGCCTGTTCGTTTGATTCTTCCAATTCTTTCTCAATCTCAAGAATTAATTCGCTAGTCCTAATCACTACACTGTTGACACTTTCACAGTTGAATTTATTATGGTTTGCATCGTGACAATCAATGTTCCAAACTTCTTGATAGTGCACATCACTTTTGCCATTGAAATCTCCAAAGTATCTTTCACGGAGCTTCGTTTCAAGCATAAAACAATTGTTTTGAAGAGGTACGTTTGATTCCCTCAATTTATCAGCGAAAATCTCAGCTGTCTCCCGTGCACGAGTAAAATCACTTCAGTGTCAAAATGCATATACCAGAGTACAGAGTTCATTACTTGTTAGCATTTTATATGAAATCAAAATTGCAGACACGGATGACTGGCATAGTTTCCTTCCTACCTTGAGAATATAGCAATTGATTGAGTATCCTTGTTGTCCAAATACTGCTGAGCAAATAGGTCTGCGCTTGAAGCAACTTGTGCTTTGCCAATGTCAGAGAGACCATGTTCAACAGTGCTGATCGATGGATCCGAGCTTATTATCTTTGCTACATTTGCAAGACTCTGTCCGTGTCTCAGTGCAAAGAAGGAGTTCTTTAGGGACGAGATGTTTTTCAGTTTATTAACATTGGAGATCATTGGCAATGACATGGCAGAGGTGAGGACCAGGCAATGGCATAGGCACACAATATGGAGTAGAACGTAGGATGTCATGTTGTAATGGTGCAGTTTAAATAAAAGCGCTGCTTTTTAGTAAAAGGCCTTTCATCCTGGGGCATGTTCAATCGTGCGTTCGATGTTCGTATCGTATGTGAATGTGCTTAGTACGATACATCATGATACCTCGTAGATGTTCGGCGATCTTCTTTTTTAAAACAAACTATCTCAGCGAGCGCTGCAGCAGGCTACAATAACTACAAAGGTATAATTGAACCAAAACGAATCGAGATGAAGTACCTCAACAACTCAGCCGAATTCGATGCACTTGTCGGAAACGAGACGAAATTAATTGTAATCGATTTTACAGCAACTTGGTAAGTTCAGATGGAAACCTTTGATAGACAGTATTCCGATATCTGAACCCGATGAACGAGAAGTCTAATATCTTTTTTATGCTCTTCTAAAACAGGTGCCCGCCATGCAAATTTATTGGCCCCATATTTGAAAAAATGGCTGAGGATTTCCCCGATGCAATCTTTGTGAAGGTAGATGTAGACCAAGCAGCAGACGTGGCTGAAGCTTGCGAAGTAAGTTCCATGCCTACCTTTCAATTTTACAAGAACGGTGCGAAGGTTGATGAATTCTCTGGAGCGAACGAGGCCACATTGAAAGCTACAGTTCAAAAGCACATTTAAGCACATTGTTGTTATTTGGACCTTTTTTCATAACAAGATAAAGGATTTGAGAATAATGAAATGACATTATATTGTACTTGTTAGCGTTGTTTGCATGCCATATGCCATTCCCACAATAAATTCATACGTGGCTTTGACATCACCGAGTATTATCAATGCGTATGTGATACAATTGTAAACTATTCTTCAACTTGTTCGAAAAGCACGTCTGAAGTATTGAATGCCTTTCATGATCATCATTACGCAATTTGGGCTCTGGTATTTGAACTCAGCTCATCATGTCAGATAAAGTTCAAGAATCATTGCGCGTGCGTGATTACA
>Ga0306864_1000189_pt1 | contig 29617 bp, 19 predicted proteins | sample AntRauTorckE5430_FD_190448 | JGI IMG/M metagenome (GOLD analysis project Ga0306864, IMG submission 190448) | Saline lake microbial communities from Rauer Islands, Antarctica - Metagenome Torckler E5 #430 (v2) (version 2) | ecosystem: Environmental > Aquatic > Non-marine Saline and Alkaline >...
TTCCATTATTTCATTGTTTCATTGTTTCATTGTTTCATTGCCTACCGCATTTTACTCGGGACAAGCAATGAAACCACGAAATTTTAATGCTTCTCCGTCACGTCTTCTACTTTCGGTGCTTTCCATTTTTCATAACCGATAGGTGATTTTTCCGCATCTCGAATTGCTTTGCTTGCTCTTTGTTTATCAAAAATCAAGGCGAAAGTCATGATTAAACTGGTACCGATGATGATGAATAACAAAATACCCGGCTCAAAACCTTCGACTTCTGCCGATACGGGAATGGCGTAAAATAACAAGACCGTAATTAAGCCACGAGGGGCGATAAATAGCTGTGGTAAAATATCTTTGCCGATGAAAATCCGCAAAATAATGTAGCGAATAAAATATATCGAGGCGATGATTAAACCGCTGATAATTGCAACTTGTGCGTTGACTAATGACGCTAAAGAAATCGTCAATCCGAAAATTACGAAGAAAAAGGTACGAACGACGAAAGCCGTTTCCATCGTGATGACGTGTAAACCTTCGTAAAGTTCTTTGGATTTGTCGGGTTTCCAAAACTGTTTCATGATGCCTTGAAAGAATAGCGGCATATTCGCAATCACCAATCCGAAAATCAAAATGATGATTAATGACGATAAATGCCATTGTTTGCCCAATGCGTAAAGTAATAACAAAACGGCTATTAATAAAAATAATTTGGTGTGACTTTTTATATTTTGAAAAACTAAAACGATAATGTAACTCGCTATTAAGGAGAGCACTATCGTTAATAAAATCGTGCCGCCATAAGCCGCCAAACCGTGTCCACCGTCGCCGTGACCGCCTTGACCGACAGATTCAAAAGGGCCGATTAGGAAATAAAACACGATAATTCCGAAAATATCGGAAAAAGTCGATTCATAAATATGAAATTCTTTTTTATCTTTTTTCAATCCCGTAACACTCGGAATAATAATCGCACTGGACAAAATCGATAACGGCGTAGCATAAATCCACGCTTTTTGCATCGTCATTCCGTCCACGAATTCGTGTAAAATCATCGCTGCAACCCAAATTGAAAGCATCAAACCTAAAATCGCAATGACGAGGGCTTTCGTAATCGGCAAGAGTTTTTCCTTTTTAAGTTCCAATTCCAGAGCTGCTTCCAAGACAATCATAATCAATCCGACCGTTCCTAAAACTTGCAAAATTGGTAAAAAATCTAAGCCTTCAATACCGAGTGTATCAATACCGATTTTTAAAACGATACCCAAAATAATCAGCATTAGCACCGAAGGAATATTTGTTTTTCGGGATAATTCACCGAAAAAGAACGACAAAATTAAAATCGTAGAAGCCTCAATTAATAAATTATATGTTGATAAAATATCCATTTTTTCTCATTTTTAGTGGTCAGTTGTCGGTTGCAAAACTTACAAAAATCGCAACTCGGTTTATTTTAAAATTTTACAAGAATAATTCCATCCGTTGATTAAAGCCATGAGTTCCTGAACGTGACTTTCGTCTTTTACCATGACTCTGGCTTTGATTTGATAATCATCTTCTATCACGATTTCAGGTTTGTGATGCCAATCCAAATACGGAACCGTTGATAAATAATCCATCAATTCCTCTTCGTAATCTACCCTTGCGTCAGGCGTTTTTGGTTGAATCAATAACTCATAAAACCCGCTAATATCATCACCCGAAAGCAAAATATAACCCGTTTTTACGATGTGTGCATAATTCATATAATGCACGCCTTTTGCCGTCTTTATTTTCAAACCTAACCGCTCAATTTGATGGACAATACCCTCCAAATCTGCGATTTTTATTTCTCGACCAATCGTTAAAGCATTATTCGATTGAATAATTCGACCGTGAACATAATTGCGAATATGAACAAATCCAAACAGGACGACCAAACCCAAAAGTAAACCGTTATAAATCGGATTGAGCATAAGGAATGCCGATACCAAAAGTAAGATTACGGTCGGTTCAAAAATTAATAACGTATTGTCAATCAGCGTTTTAAGTGTTCGACGATAATTTCCAAAGAGTTGCGTTATTCGCAAAAAACGCTTGATTAATTGCAATAAAAAGTACGCCGCAACCAAAATAGCTCCCAAAAACAGAAACTCCGACCACGAAAAAGTTGCCTTGGCAAACAGCCTTTCTACAAGCGTCTGCTGTTCTGGTTTCGCCAACAGTTCATTTAATATTTTTACAGATATTGTATCCATTTTTTTTTGTTCAAGTTGCGAATTTTGAATTACGAATTACGGGTTTTGAGTTGCAGATTTTATCGTTTTGAATTGACTTTTTAAATAAATTTTTCACCTCAATTCACATTAAAACGATAAAAATCGCAAGCCGTTTACTCGTCACTTATTTACCCATTAAACTTCAAATATTTTTCTCGGTCTAATGCCCGTCCAACCTCATTAACCAGGCATTCGTTGACTTCCAACCAACCGTCTAAATGCCGTACCAACAAGCCCACACTAATCAAGCGTTGCACGATATTAATGTATTTTTCTTTGAATGCTTTGCCAAATAGTTTATTCAACCGATATTCATTCGTTCGTTTTTCCATCATAATCGAAGAAAGAATAACGCCAATGTCGGGATTGATAAAATCAGGCATCGGAGAACCTTGATGAAAGTTAAATTTCACCTTTTCCTCCTCGGCTGTTTGAATGCAAATTGACCAAAGATTTAGGGCTTCGCCAATATTACCGTTCGTTGCTTTACTGACTTGATTTGTAATTTTTCGCAAGTTATTTTTTGTAAGTTCATTACCAAAATCATCAACCAAAATCGTATGCGTTGCTCCATGTCGGATTAAAATCGCCTTTTGAATTTCGGTCACGGACATTTCATCTAAGTTGAAATCCGCTTGAAAAATCTTACTAATATTATAAACATTATCCAAATGTTGCTTCGTCCAATTACTCATCGAAACCATAAAAAACATACGATTTGAATAGTTATCAATGAATTTTTTTAACTGCCGAATATTTTGTGTAATTAATTTTTCGGGACTCGTCCAAAGTTCAATATCATCAATCCAAACCAACGGACGTAAGTTTCGATTGTGTTTTTGTATAAAATCCAACGCCTCGCCCAAATCATAAGTTGTATTGAATTTTCGACCACTAAAATGTATAACGTGATTTGGCGAAAGCCGAATAATATTATTCTTAAAATGCCGATTCGCCATGATTTCGCCAAAGAGTGTTTTGCCCGAAAATCGCTGTCCATGCAACAAAATACTGCCCCGAAATCCCATTTGCCATTGGTCAATCAAGCCTTTAACGTGCTGCATTTCATACGTTCGTTCCACCCAAAAAGCCTCACCAATATAACCTTTTGTCAAAAAGATACTATTATAATGATGCGTTTCTACGTCAGTTTTATGCGTTTGCACATATCGCACGATTTTTTCTGAAGTACTCAAAGAAGATTCTTGCTCAACGGTACTTCTAAACTGTTGAATTTTCGTTACGAGTTCTTGTCCAAACTTCGCAATATCTTGATATAATTGATTTTCAGTAAACCAATATTGATTTAAAGTCGATTGTAACGGAATGAGCAAAAAGTCGTCATCTTTATTATAAATACCCGATAATTTAAAATCGTCATCTAATCGTTGATTGATAATAATAAACAAATCGTCTAATTGCATTGTCCACTTTTGCGTCCGACTGAGGAAAGTATTAATCGGCGCTTCGGTATCTTCAATATTGACATCTGTTTTACCATTTTTAATATCATTTGCCAAAATCAACGTTCGATTTTGAATATTCATCAACGCCATTTTTAGGCTATCCGTTGTAAATTCCAAAACCTCCCAAACTTCATACATGAGCGGCAAAATTTCCGCCTCAATCCATTGTTTAATACGTCGGCGAAACAGAATTTCTTTTGTTAAAATAAACCCTTTTTCAACATCAATCGACACATTAACTCTTTCGCTTAAGCTCAATAAATGTCGCTCAAACGCCTGCTTAAAAATCTCTTGATAATTATTGTATTCAATATTACTTTCAAGACTTTTCGTATGCGTCGTTATTTTATTAATCTTGCCATCAATGTTTTCTTTAATAAATTTAATCGTTGCCGTTGCTTGATTTTGCTGTGCTTTTATTTTATTTTGATAGATTTCAATACTTACCGTAATCAAATTTAAAATGGCTTGGAAACTCACATAATTTTCCGTCAATCGCTCAAAATTATGCTTCAAATCTTGAAATTGAGCATCAATTTTCAGCAATTGATTTTTATAAACCGACCACGGATTTTGCTGTAATTCCCATTCTTGAATTTGATTTTCAATACCGTTTCGCTGCTTCTGTATTTTTGAAATTTGTTGATTCATACAATCAACAACCCGTTCGGTCGCAATCATTATTTGCGTTTTTGAAGCCTTTTTTAAAGCCTCAAAATTTGCATCTGATAATTGATTATCCAAATTCAAAATCGTTGCTTTTTGCGTTTCTACCGTAATATCACGCCAAAGCAAAAGGTAGAATTTCAATTGAGGTGACCACAAAAAATGCGTTGCTAAACGCCACAAATGATGTTCTGAATACACTTTTTCGATAGGTAACTTTATGGAGGCTTCCACAATTGCGTCACCGATGACAATTACTTTTTGTATCATCACTTGACCCTTCTCCCGCAACGATTCTAAATAATTCAGGTTATCAACTTCCCCCCAAGTTACCTCAATAGTTTGTTGTAACATATTATCAAAATCAATAAATAATTGTTTTGTTTGCTCCATATTCTTAATACTAAAAATTCGTTTATAACGATTTTATTTATGCGATGATTAAGGTGAACAAATATCTGAAATATACTTAAAAAAGAGTAATCTGGACAAGTCAGAAAGAAATTAGAATAAGCTAAAAGAACCGTTTTCGCAATACTGTAAAAATAAATTTCGTATAAATTGTTAGTTATCAGCGTATATTTATTTATAATGGATAAAAATTTAAGAAAAGTTAAGAAAATGAATGATGTTAATTTGTTTTTTTTAATATTAGTATTATCACATTAGGACGAAAAATAATTTATAATTTGTCATTTCATAACAAAGGCATAATTTATTTTTTCTTACGTTTCCAATCGACGTGTGCTTTCGCTTCTGGTGTCTGCATCAATGAATATAGGATTTCCTTCGCTCTAAAAAGTTGAGCTTTCACCGTTCCAAGCGGAATTTCCAGCTCATTTGCAATTTCTTCATACGATAACTCCTCAAAATATCGAAGTTCAATCATCAAGCGATATTTTTCGCTCAATTGTCCCATCAAAGTACGCATTAATTTAACTCGCTGTTGTTGAATGAATTTCTGTTCAGGGTCTAAGCTTGTGGATTTCAAATTATTAGAAAACGATTGCCCACCTTCATTTTCAATCGTTTCATCAATAGACAATAAAACCAACCGTTTTTTACGAATATGGTCAATACAGTTATTCGATGCAATTTTGAAAAGCCAAGTACTGAAGGCATAACGAGGCATGTAACTCGACAACTTATTGAAGGCTTTACTAAAAGCTTCCTGTGTCAAATCATCAGCATCTTCCTTCCCGCCTATCATCCGAAACATCGTGTGATAGATAGAATTTTGATACCTTTCCATAAGAAAAGTGTAGGCTTTCTGATCACCTTCTACCGCTTTTTTTACGTACTCGTAGTCCTCTAAAGCCCTTTCTGAAAGGTTCTTATTAATTTGCTCGTCCATTATTTTATTCTGCTAATTTTTTGTTTTCGAAATTAGTACTCAAAAACCTGTAGGTGCACTTTCTCAAATTTAAGTGAATCTATTTGAATTTCACGCTTTTTGAATGATAATTTATAAACGCAGACGACGAACGACGAAAAAATAAGGGACGAAATTTTAGAATTCATCATTTATCTTTCGTCGCCCCTTTTTCGTCTTCCGACACTCGTCCCTAAAAAACATTTTCAATAATCGTTGCATAACCTTGTCCAACGCCAATACACATTGCCACCAACGCATACCGTTTATTTTGCTTTTGCAACTCCAACGCCGCCGTATGCAAAATTCTTGAACCCGAAACGCCAAGCGGATGCCCAAGTGCAATCGCTCCCCCATTCGGATTAATGCGATCATCATCATCAGCCAAACCTAATAAGCGAGTACACGCCAAAGCCTGTGCTGCAAACGCTTCGTTGAGTTCGATGATATCCATATCATCCAAAGACAAACCAGCTTTCCGCAATGCTTTTTTCGAGGCTTCCACCGGACCAATGCCCATAATTCGAGGCTCAACGCCGACGACTGCCGAACTAACAATTCTCGCCATTGGTTTTAATTTAAAATTTTTCACCGCCACATCAGAAGCAATAATCATGGCCGCCGCACCGTCATTCAAGCCCGAAGCGTTACCAGCCGTAACCGTTCCGCCATTTTCTTGCTTTTTGAACGCCGTTCTTAATTTCCCTAAAATTTCAAGGTTAGAATTTGCTTTTATAAATTCATCTGTATTAAAAACAATAGAATCACCTTTGCGCTGCGGAATCAAAACAGGCGTAATTTCCTCCGCCAAACGTCCCGATTTTTGAGCATTTGCCGCCTTCATTTGCGACCAATACGCAAATTTATCTTGGTCTTCCCGACTGATTTTATACATTTCAGCCAAGTTTTCAGCCGTCGTTCCCATACCGTCCGTTCCATATAATTCCTTCATTTTAGGATTGACAAATCGCCACCCAAAACTACTATCGTGCATTTGTGCATCACTGCCAAAAGGTTTTGAAACCTTTGAAGTCACCCAAGGCGCACGAGTCATATTTTCGACTCCACCCGTTATAAATACATCGCCATCACCAGCTTTAATCGCTCGATTAGCGTGAATTGCTGCCGACATTCCTGACGAACACAACCGATTCACCGTTTCGCCCGGTACTGACCACGGCAAACCTGCCAACAGTAAACACATTCTCGCCACATTTCGGTTATCTTCACCAGCTTGATTCGCACAACCAAAAATGACTTCATCGTAAGCCTCCAATGGAATATTCGGATTGCGTTCCACAATTGCTTTTATCGGAATCGCTCCCAAATCATCGGTTCTCACAGCCGATAATCCACCCCGAAAATTTCCAAATGCGGTACGAATTCCGTCAATAATAAATGCTTCTTTCATTAGTTCTTTTTGTTTGTTCGCTTTAAATTTTTGAAGACATTCGTCCCCTCATCGAGTAAGGGTCTGAATGTCTCCACAATTTTAACGGTTTTTTTACGCTTAGTGAAATCTAAAAGACAAATCGCCTCGTTCTCTTCTTAAAATCGTTGATATCGGACATTACAACCACGAGTAATTTATAGTTTATAATTCACTTATCAGTCGTTTTAAATATATTTTTTAAAAATTTAGATTGATTCTTGAAGTTGGAAATTATCTTGTGTACTTTGTTTCGAGGTTTTTTAATTTTAACAAAATAAAAATCGTCAGTAAGTTCAATTATTTATTCCTTCAACTATTGACTATAAAAATTACCAAATAACTACTAAAAAATCACCACCGTTATGAAAAAAATATTTCACCTACTAATTGTTTGTATTATGCTTTCTTTTAGTCAAAATGTGTTTGCTGAAAGAGTCACCGTTGATGAATATGTGAAAAAATTTAAAGACCTTTCTATTTCAGAAATGTATCGAACTGGGATTCCTTCCAGTATCAAATTAGCACAGGGGATTTTAGAATCCGATGTAGGAAATAGCGTTTTATCTCAAAATTCTAACAATCATTTTGGTATTAAATGCAAAATCGAATGGACAGGAAAAACGTATTATCACGAAGATGATGATTATGATAACAAAGGAAAATTGTTAGAATCTTGCTTTCGGGCATACGTTTCTCCTTACGAATCTTACCTTGACCATTCCGAATTTTTATCGAATAGAGAACGTTACGGTTTTCTGTTTGCTTTCCACCACACCGATTACAAACAGTGGGCTGTAGGACTCAAAGCTGCTGGTTACGCTACGGCTATCGGTTATTCTGAAAAAATAATTAGCATCATCGAACGCTATAATTTATCACAATATGATTTTATGCCAAATCCGTATGAGGTGAAGCCTTTGGCATTGTCGCATACTTTTGCAGAAAATGAAGAATTGGCTACTTTTGGTGGCAAAAAAGAAGTGTCAGACATCGTTCCCGCAAAAATGATTATTGAGGAGTTTGGAATTGCAGTCAATGGCAATGACTTTATCAAAACAACGCCTCAATCAGTCATCTTTTTTCCTGAAGAAAATAAGGAATATTTCCAAATTAATAACATCGTCGCAGTCAGTTCTACCAACCAAACTTTGGAACAAATCGCAATAAAAAACGAAATTAAACTTAGAAAATTATTACGATATAATGAACTTGATAATGCAACGACTTTGATTAAAAATCAATACGTTTTCTTATCCAAAAAGCAAAAATATTTTGCAGAGCAAGCCGCTTCACACACCGTTCAAGCAGGTGAAAATATGTATATTATCGCTCAACGCTATGGTATTCGGACGAAACATTTATACAAAATGAATAAATTAAAAAAAGGTACGCAACCAACAGTAGGTCAGACGATTAGGCTGAAAGGTTGATTTTTTAACAACTTTCAAATGTGATTTATAAAAACCGTTTCATATAAAAAATAATTCGATCACGCTGCGGTCGGTTTCGATGAAAGAAATAATCATTTCTAAAAAAATCAGAACCAAATTACAGAATTATAATCAAAATCTATAAACTCCTTTTCAAGGATTTTGAAAAATGGCAAATTTGATTTTTTTACTAAAAAAGACGGCTTCGGCTGTCTTTTTTTGTTAACAAAATAATTTTTTATCCGTTTAATTACTAAGAATGGTAATTTCAAATCACCAGTCACTAAAAAACTATGCGTTTTATCATTTTCCTTTCAATCATCATTGGTTATTGTTTACCAACTTTTTTATCCGCACAAAACCTTATTCAAAACTCAAGTTTTGAAGCCCAAAAATGCTGCCCAGATGGATATAGTCAATTCCATTGTACCGATAATTGGCTGCAGCCAACCAGAGGAACTTCTGATTATTACAGCAATTGCGAAAACCGATTTTATAATCCCGAAGTCAAAGTTCCTGATAATTTTTTTGGTTCACAAAATGCCTATGAAGGGATTTCTTATGTCGGAATTTATACCTTTTATAAGGATAGTTATCGAGAATATATCGAGATAAAATTAGACGAACCGATGACAAAAAACCAACAGTATGGTTTTAGTATTCAGGTGAGTTTGGCGGATAAGGCGAGTATTGCCATTCAATCGTTGGGCGTTGCATTTTCGGATACTTTGGTGCGGCAGCAAGATTTATTTTTTACGCTTCGTTTGCCACACGAAAAAATAGAAAATGCGACCAAAACACATTTAGTGAATAAAGAAGATTGGACGGAATTATACCTGGATTATACGGCAAAAGGTGGGGAACAATACGTCATTTTTGGTAATTTTTTGGATAATTCGGAAACGGATACCGTTGCCGTTGTGACCCAACAATCAAGTAAATCGGATAGATTTTCCGCTTATTATTATTTGGATAATGTTTGTTTGGCAAGTTGGAAATCAGACAATACTTGTGCGTGTTTTAACAATGGCGAACCGCCGATTATTAAGCAAAAATTTGTTGAATTGGAAAAGGTCATTCAAGAAACACCACCAAAAGTTGGCGATAAATTCATCTTAAAAAACATCTATTTTGAAACTGCAAAAGCGACTTTATTACCGACTTCCAATGCCACGTTAGATTCCTTGTACCAACTCCTAATAAAATACCCAACTATGCAAATTAAAATCAGTGGACACACCGATAGCAAAGGTTCGCATAAGTATAATTTAGTGTTGTCAGAATCACGAGCCTTGGCCGTTTATTCTTATTTGGTTGAGCAAAATGTTTCGACGGAGCGATTGGATTTTATTGGCTTCGGAAAAATGCGGCCGATAGTCACAAACGAAACGCCCGAAGGTCGGCAACGGAATAGACGAGTAGAGTTTGAAGTTATAAAAATTTCAGTTGAATAATTTCCTTATTGGGCTGTAGTTCTGAGATTAAAAGTGTTGGTGTCAGGCAAACGTAAGGGAAATATGATTTAAATTACAAAAGTAATTTTTTCCTAAAAAAGTCTGTGGAACAGCAGCTAATCTCGGTTTAAAATAAATTTAATACGTTTATTTAAATTTATTATTATCGAAGAATTAGCGGATTTCGTGTCCACCGAGGTTTGATTTCACTATCGTATTACGGATAATTTTAAAACGAGATTAGCTGATTTTTTTATTTTGGAAAAGACAAAATAAAAGTTGTTCCTTTTCCTAATTCCGATTCTACTTCTATTTTTCCTTGATGGATTTCCATAATTTTTTTACAAGTTGCCAAACCGATGCCCAACCCTTCGTGTTTTGTACGAGCATTTAACCTTAAAAACATTTCAAAAACACGCTCCCTATCAGAAGGCTTCATACCGATACCATTGTCCCCCACACAAATTACGTAAGTGCTTTCTTGTTCTCGTTCATAAATTAAAATTTTTATTGGATCTTCTCGCTTGAATTTAATCGAATTCGCTAACAAATTTTGGAATAATATCAGTAGTAAAGTACTGTAGCCATTTATTTGGGGTAATTCGCTAACTTTCATTTCTACGTTTTCATGCGTAAATTGATACGTCAAATTATTTTGGGTCAATATTAAAATATCACTTAAACTAACAGGAGTCGGCTCTTTTAGATTTTTATCAATCACCGCAAAATCAAGCAAAGCAGTCACCATATCGTTCATTTGCTTTGAAGACTGTGTGATATAGCCCAAAAATTCACGAATAATTACGGAATCCTCTTTTATGTATTTTCCCAATAATTTAGAATAACTATTCAACATTCTGAGTGGTTCTTTGAGGTCGTGTGCGATACGATGTGCAAAGGTCGTCAACTCTTTATTCGCTTCTTGAAGTTGGTCATTTAGCTCATTCTGTGTTTCGAGTAGCGCTGACTTATACTTCAATTCTTGTTCATTCAGTTTTGTCTTAAATTCATAATCCAGCAACATCGTATAATAGCTCTTTGACTCATCGGTTTCTTGTTTCTTGATGATTTCTTTTTTTCTTAACATACTAATACAAGCATCTTTATTGCCCAATTGCTCATATATTTGACTCATTTGTTCGTACAGATTATCTAACTCAAACCTAACATTACCACAGATTGCAGCTTCGATTGCAGCATTAAAAAAAGGAATAGCCGTTTGGAGTTCCCCTTTTTCAAAATACAGGTTACCCAGCTGAGAGTTACTATGGACAAGAAACCCACCGTAATTTTTAAGTGCTAAATTACTAAGAAAACAAGCAATTGCTTTTTTGTCATCTTTTGTCTTTTTTGCCAACATTCCCCAACAAAAAACGATAAACTCTTGACTCACTCTGGGTATTTTATCCTTTATGGTTTCCGCCAGCTCTAAATAATAAGCCGCTTCCTCAACTTTGTCAATTTCAATAAAACAGTTTGATAAATTACAACAATAAGTGACGTAATTTCGATAATAAAACCGAGTATCGGAGTCACATTTTAGTAAATATTCAATAGCGGTTTTATGATAAGGAATTGCTGCTTCATATTTTTTTTGCTTTTTATAAACTAAACCAATATTATTTGTAATCCTCCCTAAGTCAAATTTGCCATCTATTTGAGTATAAATATTTAAGGCTTTATTTAGATAATTCAAGGCAAGCGTCATGTCTCCGTAAGTTACGTCATAAAAAATAACCCCTACGGAGCTATAGCAATGCGCTAAATAAATAGATGTTGAAAGTTTTGAATCTGATTTAGCTAAGTAAATTACTTCTTGATTTAATTCAAGCGTTGCGGTAATATTATAAAGATTAAAAAATAAATTATTTCCCGTTTCCGTAAGAATTTTTAATAATGCTTCGCCTTTTTTATATTTTCGAGCTAAAGGAAGGGCTTGCATTTGTACCTCATTAAGTTTTATAAATTCATTTTGGCTTTCGTGAATCTCTGCAAGATTTAATAATAACTCTAACTTAAATTTATCATTCGGTTTCCTTTCAAGTTCTTCATTCAAATATCTTGAACTTAAAATAGCGTCACCGCTTAATTCCTCAAGTTTTCCTTGTAATGCCGTTAATTTATTCGTAAAATTTATTGAATTCATATTTTATTTAGCATTGGAGAATCGTTATTTATTACGGATAATCTTACAATATATGAAATTATTCCTAATTATTAGCAAGCCGATTATTTTTATAAAGACTTTTAATTTGTGAAGGTATTATGGCTCAATATCCTGCTAAAATACAGGTCTTCTGTATCGCTTCCACCGTTCCATCAAGTTTAAATAATTGAATATGAAGAATATAAATTCCCATTCTTGCTTTCGTGTTTTCACGGGTTGTGCCTTGCCATTGAATAATACCTTTTGTTGCCAGTAGTTCGTTGTTAATCAAGGATTTAATCAATCTTCCTTCGGTATCAAAAATGCGAATTGTTGCTACATAATCCGGTTCATTTAGTTCATAATTTAACAATAACGCATCTTCAAAACCGTCATTATTAGGTGAAAAAGTTGTTTTTTCTAACCAAAAGTTATCATTGGAATTATTGGTATTACCAATTTGAATGGCTTGTGAATTAAGATAACCCGGGGTTGCAAAACCGATAGTCGAAGCGGCAGAATGCCAGTTATTTTCGTCTTGCGTTGCCGCAATAAAATCAATTCGCTCCAACGAAACGCCATTTACATCACTAATTAATTCAAAATGAAAACCTTTGGTATAATTGAATTGGTCAATAATTTCGCCGTTCGCTACCAAAACGACTGCACCTTCGTCATCAGGATACGTCGGTAAATCGGTTTGGATAAAATTATCCGCTGTTTGCGTTTCGTAGCGACCTTGAACATCGACGATATTTTCACTCAAAACCAAGTAGGATTTTGGAAAAATCAACCGTTCATTTTCAATCGGTAAAATGACATCTAACAAACCATCATTCGCACTACCAATTTTTAAATCACTCAAATTCAGCACTTTATCCGAATTATTATAAATTTCCACGAAGTCATAACCGCCAGTTTGTGGATTAAACAAAACTTCATTAATTAATAAATCTTTAGGTTCAATTATCGTTGGAATGGCAAATTCAACAGTATTTTCAGTTGTACTAAAATCATTATTTACACAATCTTGCAGCGTATTTTCGATGACAATCGTATAAATTTTATTGCCAATCAAATTTGCATTTAAGGTTAATAAAACTGTATTTGCATTCGGAAATTCTAAAATTGCGTTGGTAATCGTTAGATTTTCGGAAAGCGTATAATTCGCAATATTTTCAGCCGTATTTTGACTTAATTTTTCATTAAAAAGCAAACGAATCTGGTTAAGCGAATCTGGAAAAACACGAATTAATATTGGTTTTTCGGTATCATTTTCAATATTCGCAATCGAATTTATTTGGCAAGGTGTACCGCCCAAAATCATAGTCGAAGCCGCCCAATTTTCAAAACCAACCGAACACGGTTGATTCGTAAAAATTCGCTCTAACGTCCAACCGCCTTCATTTTTGTTGTTGTCTTGATACCACGAAATATCGTAATCGACCGCATCAATAAGTTCGTTTTTTTCATTTTTGAGCTGTAATAATTCACCAGAATTGGTCAAACTTGGGAAGTTTTCAACACCAAGTATTTTGCCAAAAGTTGAAAATAAAATCGTGTCTTCAATATCGCAAATCACGGCATATTCGCCACTTTGCAAAATCGTATTGGGCAATAAAATATCGTTACTCGCATCTGAAAATATATAATTTTCTAAATTAAAATTTTCGTTAGAACGATTATAAATTTCTATAAATTCAACTTCAGGCAAACCGACATTTGGCGTTGGATCAGCAAATATTTCATTGATAATAATATCGTAAATTTTGGCTGTTTGAATCTCAACATATTGAAAATCAATTGTTTCTGAATTTATTGCGTTGCCAATTTCGTCCTCAATATTTGAAACCGTTAATTGATTTATTACGCCATTTTGAAAATTATTATTAAAAATCAACTGAATAATTCGGTTGTCGGTTGCGTTCAAAATCGCTTGATTTGGATTACCAATACCATTATTGACCATATAACTGGTCACATCAGAAGCCGTAATTATATCCAAGTTTTCATTGAAAATTACGGTTAATTCGTGGTCAGAATTGACTTCAATTTGTGTAATTTCGGGTGCGTCATCGTCTTGATACAATGGAAAAATATAAAAATCGTCAAAGAAAAATTTATCTATTCGAGTCGAAGTATATTTGCATTCGATGCCGAAAAACTGCCCTGACGGAAACGTATTATCAGTCGCTGTACCTTCCAAAACGAAATTTGTACCACCAGAATAATCAGTAAAAAGCGACCAGTTGTAATTTTTATCTCGAACGACTCGAATCTTTGCAATTACAGGTTCAGCACCAACCGCAGCATCTGTTCCTCGAATCAAAACGGTGGAACTCGTCCCGTTTTGCCGACGTAATTCTATCGCATCATCGCTGCCCGATTCGCCAATTTGCACAAAATAACCGTTGAGCGAAGCCGAAAGGTCGGCATTGTCAGAAGACAAATAAATTTTGAGTTGATTACTCGTTGAGGGAGCGAAATCCAATACTGCATAAAATTCCCAAACGGTAGAATCGGCAGTCGGTGCATTGACGTATAATTGCGATGTTCCAGCAGCGGTTGCGTTAAGCTGTAATTCGTTATTTACATTGATAATAAAGTTTGCCGTATCGCCAAACCATTGCGGATTTTGGTCGAAATTACCATCTAAAAAGTCATCTTGAAATTGGGCAAAAGCCGAAAAAGGTATTAATAATAAAAAAAAGTAAATATGTTTTGGTAACATGAGTTTTCGATTTTGTTATTTATTAATGTTCTAAAAATAATAACTTTTTTTAATTTTAATACTTTTTTGTTCAAAAAATAAAAAAAATGATGAATTATAAGTTATTTTTCGTGGTGACGTTTAGTTTAATTTTGCTCGTCAATTGCGAAAGTTCAACCAAAAAAGTGGCGGTCATAACAGTAGAGACCGTTAAAAAGCCAAATTTTGAATTGGCGAAAACGGTTCAAATTTCGGAAAATGTCCAGTTAGCTTTCGCCAAACGAGATACCATTTTTGATTTGTATTATGAGCCGTTTTTTATTATTAATAACAAAAATTATCCGTTGGCAGATTTTGATAATATGAATCGAAGCAGTGGCGATATTTTGGGTATTTCGCCGAGTGGTAATTATTTTGTGATGGATTATTTAACCATTGGTTATGTTGATAAAAATGGGGAAAATATTTTACATGAAAATTATTTTTGTGTGGTGATTGATATTCAAAATAAACGGATTTTGGAGCAGATGCAAAGTGATTGCGATGGCGAATGGAATAAGCAAAACCAGTGGGTTAGTGGCGGAAAAGCGGTGATTCGTTTCGATTAAAATTACAAAAATCAGCTCACGGACTTTTTATTCGTACCAATGCTAAAATTTAAAAACTTCCGTCGTTCAGGTGCATTAAAATACGACTGATGGCAAATCATGAAAATTTCACTTTGGCTTTTTTCGATTTTTTTAATTTCAGATATTATTTTCATAAAAAATGACCTTCCATTAAGTTAAGATAATGTTGAAAACGTATTCTAAGATAAGGAAATACCTTCAATTCCTGAACGGTAATTTTCTTCACTGCGGTCTGATCAAGCACAACCAGTTTCCTACTTTATAAGAACATTAAATACAATTTAGATTATTCTATAAATAATGCAGCAAACAAAGACTTTCAGCTGATATTTTAGGTCTATAAGGCAACGTTTTTAGTAAAACACTGAAACAAATTTTATATTTTTGCATTTACTTTGCAGTAATTTTTATTTAACTTAAAATTAAAAAACATGACAAAATTAATTACGAGTTTTGCACTTTGCGTTTTTGCATTTTCTAACTTATTTGCTCAAAATAACGTGCAATTCAGTGCTACGGATAGCTGGATTGCCTACATGAATGTATCGCAACTCCCTGCTAACGGAGGAAATTACGAATTCGGTTCAGCTTGGGCATTAGGAGATGTTAAATCTACGCTGGACGTAGCAGCCAATGCTCTAATGTTGTACCCTAATTTCAGTACCTATGCGAATGGGCCGACTGATCCTTATTGGGTAGATCAAACGACCTTAGAAGGCAATAAAGTTATGGAAGCCATCACATTCGTTGAACCAGGTGCGAGTTATAATAATAACGACCTTAGTTTTTCGGGTGATGTCGTTGCTAATACACTTGATAATGCTTACACTGTTTATTTTTTCATCAAAGCACTTGACCCTAATAACGGTTATGCAGATGCTTTGGGCGGAAGTAAAGTATTTGAATTACCAGCAAGCGGCGCGTTTTCAGTAAGTGCTACCGCAGCAGAATTAGCAACTGGATTGGTTATCCAATACGGTTTTTATGTCTTAGGCGTAAACGCTAACCCGGCTAATGAAAGTGCTTTGGGCAATGTCACAATCGGAGAAGGGACAACCAACACCAGTACAAATATCTTCGAAGAGGTTGAAAACCTTGTTTCAGTCAGCCCTAACCCGGTGATGAATCGGTTGTCAATTAACAGTACTTCAAATGTAGTATCGTACGATATCGTTAACTTATCTGGTCAATTAATATTGAGTGGAAAAAATGAAAATATCGTAGATGTTTCAACTTTAACGCCAGGTATGTATCTATTGGCGGCACAGTTAGAGGAGGGCAAAAGACAAATTATTAAGTTTTTGAAAGAATAAATCAGGCAATCATAAAGCGAAAATAGAACCGATTTTCGTACAGAAGTCGGTTCTATTTTTATAGTTCAAAGCCTTAAAATGAGTACTTGGCATTCGTCCATACCATTTCTTATACTTTAAAAAAAAATACGCCTTCAGAAATTCTGACCGATAACGCCACATTTTTCAATGAAATTCAGTTCAAACGGAGCGGTCTTTATCTCTTCTTTTAAACCACAATACGTTTTTAATTGAACCACAAAGTCGTATTCAATGGACTGTTAGTACGTTTACTTTGTGCCTTTGTGCCTTTGTGGTTCAAATTCTTATTTTGTATGGTAGTGTGCTCTTCTTTATAAAAAAAATGATAGAAATGTAGCTATGTTATTGTGGTATTATCATGCAAAAAGCGGCTACCCGTTTAATGTTGGACAAAACGGTGTCCACCGAGGCTTCCCCGAGATTTCGGGGTAAACTGGGACAAGCGGTGCGCTGCACCTTAATAAAACTACTTCTAACTTATTTGCTACAAACCCCCGAGGTTTCCCCGAAATCTCGGGGAAACCTCGGGGGTTTGTAATTAAGTTTTTACAACGTGTCCAACTTTGCGTGGGTAGCCCAAAAAGCCAAATACCGAAGTTCAGTATTTGGCTTTTTATATAATAACAACTACCCTATTCGCTTTTATTAACATTTGTCATAGAAGGAAACAGGAAAAAATAATCTACCCATTACAAAAAATAATGAATTTATAGCTCAACCGCTTCCTTAACATATACACAAGTTTCTAAAATTTCCTCATAATAATCTTCATAAAAATGAATAATATTATCAATATCAAATTGTTTAGCTTGTGCTAAAGCGTTGGCTTTGAATTTATTAAGTGTCGCTTCGTCTTTTAGAATTTCAATAGCGTATTTTGCCATTTCGTCCACATTTCCTAAATCGCTCATGTAGCCAGTTACACCTTGAACATTGACTTCGGGCAAACCGCCAACATTAGAAGAAATCACAGGAACTTCACACGCCATTGCTTCCAAAGCCGCCAGACCGAAACTTTCGCTACCCGAAGGCATCAAAAATAAATCGGCAATTGCTAATAATTCTTCGACCGCATCTTGCTTTCCTAAAAATCGAACTTCGTGACACAGACCGATTTTTCGACATAATTGCTCGGCATTGTATCGGTCGGGACCATCACCGACCATAATTAATTTACAGGGAATTTCTTGATAGACTTTTTCAAATATTCTGACTACATCTTCGACCCTTTTCACTTTTCTAAAATTAGAAACATGAACCAATATTTTTTCGCCGTTTGGTGCAATCGCTTTTTTGAAATGATTTTTATCAATTGGCTTGAATCTATCGAAATCAATAAAATTATGGATGACTCGAATATCTTTTTTGGTTTCAAAAACCTCTTGCGTTTCCTTTTTTAAATAATGAGAAACTGCCGTCACACCATCTGATTTTTCAATACCAAATTTCACCACAGGTTTGAACGCTTCATTTTGACCAACCAACGTAATATCTGTACCGTGAAGCGTTGTAATTACAGGAATATAAATACCTTCGGTCAAAAGGATTTTTTTTGCTAAATATGCTACCGTTGCATGCGGAATTGCATAATGAACATGGAGTAAGTCTAACTTTTCATGCTTGACAATATCCACTAATTTGCTCGTCAAAGCCGTATCGTAAGGCGGGTATTCAAACAGCGGATAATCGGCTGCATTGACCTCATGGTAAAACAAATTTTCTTGGAAATGCAACAATCGCGCGGGCTGACGGTAAGTAATAAAATGAACTTGATGCCCTCTTTTTGCTAAACCTTTTCCTAATTCTGTAGCGATTACGCCACTTCCGCCATAAGTCGGATAACAAACTATACCAATTTTCATAACATGATTTTATTCGAGTTGCTTGCGAGTTTTACGTTGCGGGTTTTACGGGTTGCGAATTTTGTCATTCTAACGTATTTTCACATAAAAATAATCGAACGCATAACTCGTAACTCGCAACGCTAATAACACGAAGTATTACAACTTAAGGTGTTTAATTGTTTTCATAAAGAAAATTTTTGGATTTTTAAATTTGGTAACATAAAAAAGCGATTTATTTCCAATTAGAAATAAATCGCTTTTTTGTATTGTGAGTTCGGAGTTACAAAATGCAAGTTTGATTATTTTTATATAAAAATCCATTAGAACGACAGAACTCGCAACTCATATCTACAATCCGAATTATGTCTTTTTCAACTCTCGATTCGTACTTTTTGCAGGTTCTGATTTTTTTGGCTCTTTCGTTTCCACCTTATTTTCTTGTACTTTTTCTTCGATATTATCGATCAAGTTTTCAGTTTTTTCCGTGAGTTCATTCCAGCCGATTGTCAATTCCTTTTTAGCCTTTTTGGTTGTTTTTTCAAATCCTATTTCTACTTTTTTAAAATTCTTCTTAACTGATTTTGTTGTTTTTTCAGTTTTCTTCTGAACGTCTTTTTTTAAGTCTGCTACTTTTTCTTGACGGTCTTCTTTACGTTCTTCACGGCTTTGAGCGAATACGGTTGTCATGGCGAAAATTAGAATTACCATTGTGATTCCTAATTGTTTCATAATCTTGTTTTGAATGAAGTCTTTATTTTTGTTAGGTTATAAGACGTAATTAATTTGAAAAACGTATGCAGACGAATATTTTTTTGTGAGTACAACGCTGTTCAAATTCAAAAAAAAGGGACGGCTTTCGCCATCCCTTTATCTTATGAAAAACCTTTCTACTGTTATGAAATTTGTATTTTGTGATTGTTTTCTTGTGTCAATAGCATAACGAACATAAGCTTTAAATAGTTACTGATTAGACCCATTAAAGTAATGTTAAAACTATTTGTAAAAAGATAAGGCGGTCTAAATTGGCTTTATAACCCATCTTTTATTTGAGAAAATTTCGGGATTCCTATAATTATTTCGCAATTTCCTGTTTTACAAATACCACATTTGATTTTAATTGCTCAAAGAAATTCGTCCGTTTTTCAGTTTCCCTTTTTCCTGTAATGTTATGCGATTGATTCGTTAGGCGATGAATCCAAACCTGTGTTTGAGTGTGAAAAATCTCATTATCCGTCACCAAATAATTCAATGTATTTTGACTCACAAAAACAATTTTTCGCCTTTCTGAACTAATCATTATCGTATTATTACTGACCGAAACGTCATTATAAAATAGCTGAAAATTCTCGTTTTTAGGTGGTTTTTTATTCGGATGAAATTTTCGTCCGATTGCCGCTTGTTTTTCGGTATGTTCCAAAAGTTCGATAATGCTATCACAAACCGCCAACGCATCTTCCGTCGTTTCAAACAAATCATGCGACCAACAATAATAGACTTCTTTTAAGACCGCATTTACAATTTCCGAACTCCAAATTTCAGTAGAATCAATTTTTAAATATTGTTTCCATGAGCGTTCGCCCAAGAGTAAAGTCTCCGATTGTTTTTTCGGTGCATAAAATTTCACATTTTTAAATTCCGCTAAATCGTAAACCGTTTTTCCCCAAAAAAATAATTTGAAAGCTGCCAAAACTGGAAATTGAAACAAGGTAAATAACGGAAATTCACTCGCCGCATACGCCAATTTTCGAGTACCAAACATATCCAAATTCCGAAATTCCTCCAATATTCCAATAAAAAAATCATCTAAATCCTTAATATTATAATCAAATGCTCGAAACTGAAACGGAATAACCGAAGGCGATTCTTGCTCTAAGTGATCAATCGACAAGCCATAACGATTCGCCAATTTGCAAGCGGCTTCCAACGAAATTGCAGATTGCCCACGCATCAACGCAAACGCCTCATTCACCGTAATGCCCAAAACGCCTGCAACTTCAAATTCCGCAGGTTGATGTGTCGGAATTTTTGCCCGTATCTTATTGAATAGTTTTTCCTGTTTCATAATTTGATTATAACATAGTTATTACTCCTTCGTCGCTTATGGTTTCATTATAATTTTACATTAAAACGGTCTTAACAATGAAACTACTTTTGATATAAGCGGATACCACCACCATAAATCCAACCTTGTTTACCGTCCGCCGTTTTTATTTTGAGCCATCTTTCGTCATAATCGACATTATCCAAGGTGATTTTTTGTTTAAAAGGCGAGACTTCCCCTTCGTAAGTCACTTCTGCATTTAATCTCAATTCCACAACAATAGAACTCGTCAAATACGGTTCGCTTCTTACTTTCAAGCCATCAGCCCAAATAAATAAAGGCATCGGACGATTGATATATTCTTTTTGAATTATCGTATCTCTTTTTATCGGTTGCGTTGCCGTGACCGTAGTCGTATTTACTGCTGCTGGTGTCGTTGCAGGCGTATTTTGTTCTGTTACAAGCGGCTGCATCTCATCCGTATTTCCACTTCTCGCACATTGTCGAGCCATCCAAAATAAGAAAACCACAACCAAGCCTAACATCAAAATTTTCTCTATCTGCTTGACATTCAATTTTTTAGACATATTTTTATATTATTTATATTAATATCTTTACAATTTACAAAAATATAGGTATTTATTGGTCTTTACTGTTTTTCAAAGGAATTTGAAATTAAAATGATTTTCACCGTAGAATTTTAGGAATTTAATGGAGTTTTTCTTTATTTTCACTTTCTTTAATATTTTATTTATAAAATATTTTTTAAATAACCATTGTGATTAAGATATTACGTAAAATGATTCATAATTTATAATTCATAATTTACTTATGTCCAACGACTTATTATATCGAATTGCCATTAGCAAAATCCCAAAAATCGGTGCTGTACTTGCTCGGAACTTAATTAGTTATTGTGGTGGCGTGGAAGCTGTTTTTCGTACTAAAAGGAAAGACCTACTCAAAATTCCGAGTATTGGGGAAACTTTAGCAAAAAATATCTTGAATCAAAATGTCTTGCAGGAAGCCGAAGATGAAATTAAATTCATTGAAAAATATAAAATTGAACCTATTTTTTATTTAGATAAAAACTATCCAAGTCGCCTAAAACACTATCACGACGCACCGCTAATGTTGTTTTATAAAGGGACTTCGGATTTGAATCAAGCTCGAATTGTTGGTATTGTGGGAACACGAAAACCAACGGAGCGGGGAAAGGCATTTTGTGAAGAAATTGTAACGGAATTGCAACAATACAATGTAATGATAATCAGTGGATTGGCGTATGGAATCGACGTTACGGCACACAAAAAATCGGTGGATTTGGGTATGGAAACGGTGGGCGTTCTGGGTCACGGTTTGGATAGAATTTATCCTGCAGCACATAAATCGACGGCTGAAAAGATGGTCAGGAATGGTGGTTTACTCACCGAATTCACTAGCGGTACGACGCCACATAAAGATAATTTTCCTGCTCGAAATCGAATTATAGCAGGACTTGCAGACGCTTTAATTGTTGTAGAAACGGCTCGTTCGGGCGGTTCGATTATTACCGCAAAAATTGCGAATGATTATAATAAAGATGTTTTTGCGATTCCAGGTCGTTTGAAAGATCAATATTCGGAAGGCTGCAATATGTTAATCAAAACGCATCGGGCGAATTTGATGGAAAGTGTGGCGGATATTAGCTACATCATGCAGTGGGAAACGGACGATAAGCAAACAGGAAAACAGCGGTCGCTTTTTGTGGAATTATCGGAAATTGAACAAAAAATTGTCAATGTTTTGACGGCTGAGGAAAGTTTGGATATTGATACGTTGGCATTCCGAACACAGTTGCCACCCAGTATTTTATCTATGAATTTATTGAATTTGGAATTTCAAAATATGATTAAGACCTTGCCAGGAAAACGATATATGCTGATTTGATGCGGTATCAAAACGGCATCAAAACGTTAATGAACGGTGTCGGTTCTCCGAACAAAAATCGCACCGCTCACTAATCGTATCAAACCGAAAATACACCCACAAAAAAAGCCTCGTCTTTCGATGAGGCTTTTTTATTTTTCTTCAAATTATTACAATTAATTCCAAAGTTTCGGTATAAGTTCTTTAATACTTAATATTTAACACATTATGCACTTTCAAAAATCTCCTTAATCCCTGCTCCGATTCCTAAATTCTTACCCACTTGCTCTAAAGTTGTTCGCCAAACTTCATCATTTATATTTTCGTTATAAACGGTTGAATTAGTTGCGATAGCGAAATATTCATTTTGCGAACGCCAACTTTTTGAAGAACTAATATCTAATTTTTCCACCTGCTCAAAAATTTGATTCAGTCGCTTCATTCGTTTGATATTCGTATAATCATCTTTCAAACGAGTAATAGCTTTCAAAATACTGTGATTCACCACTAATTGAATCGCTTTATAGTCTCCTACACTAACTTTCCACTTTTCGAATTCCGAAACAATTCGCTTCAATTCTCCTTCGTCCAACAATTCCTGATTAAAGAATCGTTCTAAATCTTCATTTAAAACATATTGAACAATCTCTTTATATTGCAACGGTACAGGCAAATCATTTTGCAATAAAGTATTCATCAAATGATAATTATCTTGATAAATCCCTCTCAACATTACGCTTGCAGAATTTAGATTATTATTCAAAATTTCATTTAAAATTTTGATTTTTTCATCTTTGAATAAAGTATTGACCGAATATTTTTGAGGACCAAAATAAAGCTGCAAAATGCGCATTACCTCACCCAAATTTGAACTTTCAAAATATGGTTGAATGACTTCCTTCATTTCTTGGAAAATAGCCGTGTTCATATCCAAAGAAATATGCCCAATAATATGTTGCTGACCAAGATACAAAACAGCAAAAGAAAACTTTTTCTCAGAATGTGTAATATTCGATTTCACGACCGTTTCCCCAAAAGCTAACAGCTGGCGACCAGCTTCAAGACGTTCAAAATTATTACTATGAGCGGTATAATTAAATAACTTCGATGATTCCGGATGCTTATCAAAAAGTGAAGTCACGGCAAAGTGCATTCCCGTTCGTTCCAAACCAACTTGAGCTGGCAAAACGTCTTTTCGATAGATTTCTCCAGCATTTTTATATTTCGCAATATTACTTGGTGCAGCTTCTAATTTTTTAATAAAAATATCTTCCAAATCTACCCCTGCGACTTGTCGAGCATAATAAATCGAACGGCACGCATATTTCAGAATCTGTGAAGTTTCGATACCCGAAACGTCATTGAAAAACCAACCACAACTCGTAAACATCAATATCGAATTTCGCTGAATTTCCAGCAGTCGCAACATTTCTATTCTGTCCTCTGGCGTAGGATGATGCGTCGCGTGTTTTTCCAAAAAGGCAATCACATTATCTTCATCACGATTCAAAATAACTTCAATGAAAGCGTCACGAACCGCCCACGGATCTTTAAAATATCTGCCTGCTTTGCGCTCAAATATTAGATTCAATTCATCTCTCAACCAATCTAAAGATTCTCGAAGCGGCGCACGCCATCTTTGATGCCAGCCCGGCCCTCCGCCAGTATGACACCCGCAGTTTGACCGCCAACGTTCGACACCGTGAACGCAAGACCAAGACGAATTTTCATGAATCTGAATTTCGTGAGTCGGTGGATGCAACTCCAAAAACTCGCCGTAATTCGTCAATTTAACCATCGGTTGTTGTCGATCAACGTGCTTGATGGCCGCCGAAAGTGCCATTTCACCGTAGCGGTGATGATGTCCGTAACTTTCGCCATCGGTTGCGATGTGTGCCAATTGCGGTTCATCGCTATAAAAATCCAACGTTTCCAAAATACGGTTTGCCAATGACGCACCGTTGGATAATAAATTATTAAACGCCACATCCTGAGCCACTCGCCCATCGTAAAAGAACAAGGCAATTCTCTTTCCTGACGGCAAATTACACCAATAAGCCAAGCGAGGATCAACCGCTGCATGTCCTAATTCTCGCCAATTATCATCACCAGCTTTACGAAATGCTTTTGCTTGTCGAGGTGCAAGAACGGTATATTTAATCCCTTCTTCTGCCATGATTTCCAAAGTCGCTGTATCCACGGCAGTTTCCGCAAGCCACATTCCTTCTGGCATTCGCTTAAAACGGTGCTTAAAGTCGTCAATTCCCCAACGAACCTGCGTATATTTATCCCGTTCATTCGCCAACGGCATAATTAAATGCGAATATGCTTGTGCAATTGCAGAACCGTGACCTGAAAAATATTGCATGCTTTCCTTATCTGCATCTAATATCTTTTGATACGTTTCTGGGTCTTTTTCTTCTAACCAAGAAAGCAAAGTCGCACCCATATTAAAGCTAATCTTTGCGTAATTATTGACGATTTTTTTAATTAAACCATCATCATTTAAGATACGAGAAGACGCATTTGGGGCATAACATTCTACATTAATTCGCTCGTTCCAATCATGGAAAGGGTGTGCAGAGTCTTGATATTCGATAACTTCTAACCAAGGGTTTTCACGAGGTGGCTGGTAATAATGTCCATGAATACATACATACTTTTTCATCTTATTATTCTTTTTTAAGTGTTTTGGGATTTTAATATTCCAGTATTTTTTCACCCTAAATACTCAATACATTGTCCTTTAAAATCTTAAATTTACTTTTCCGAGGTGCAAAAGTAAACCATTTTTTGAGTATTTTAACGTCTTGTGAATATTCAACATTTTTATCTACTTTTTGATATTTTTTAATACTTTGTAAGGTGATTTATAACAATAACAGTTTTTTAAGTTAAAAAAGCAGATAATGAGTTTACAAAAAGTGGAACAATTAGTAGGAATTGCAGCGATTGCGAGTTCGATTATTTGCCTATTGCAGGCTTATCTACACCATGCAGTTTTGCCTATTTTATGGCTTCAAGTTTATCTGGGGATAGGCTTCGTTTGGTTAGTTTTGTACGTGCTGAAAATATATTTGGCTTATCGCAATCAGCTCTTATTTTTCACAAAAACCCTAAAATGGTGGAATACTTTATTCTATTTCGGCTTAGTTGCCTTCTTAATTTATTTGAATGTTCAACGACACGGCAGTTTTGATAATATGCGTTACGCTGCGGCTTTTTCGTTTTTTTTATTGGCTTTTGCCAATATCAAAAATTACGTCAATTTAAGTGATGAAGAGCAGATTGAAATATCTTACCAAAGCAATATTATCAAATGGGAGAATATTATAAAAATAGAAAAAACGCCAAATGGCTACGGTATTTTTTCAAAAACCGAAGAAAAGTATGCCATACTTAACGAACATTTTTCTGATAAACAACTCATTAGTTTCCAAGCTGTTTTTGATAAATTGATTACCAATCACGATGATTACTTTGAGTTACAACATTTGATTGATTAGTTTTTCCTTTTTTAATTAACAAAAGAAGACACTACTGCAACGAATCAAAAGTTTTTGATAATTTTTTTTTGAGTATTTTCTAATTTTGGACTTGAGTATTGGACAGGCGACTTTGAGTCGCCCGTCCAATTGCCAATCTTTTCAACCTAAAACCAAAAATGCCAACCCAAAATAGCAAAACTATTTTGGCACGTTTGCCCAAAAAGGAATGATTTTTTGATACCGAGTACTCGGTATCAAAAAGCAAAAGGAATGAAACCAAACCCTTTCACATTATTTAAAACAAGTAAAAAACGAGTAACTTTTTCTAAAAATGATTAAAATACCCTTGAAAACACTCATTTTTATTCAGAATGTTACAATTCGACAAGTATATGTTACACTGGAACAAGTCTGTTTTATAATTTTGTTAGATATTTGCAGTATCATAAAGTTAAAGGAATTTGCTTTATGCTTTTCATACTTTCCGAAATAAGTAGGTCAGTGTATAAAATATTAAATCGTTAGGTTCACTTCTCACAATCCTCAGACTCACGTAGTCTGAGGATTTTTTTTTGTTAAACCAACACGGTTTCTAAAGTTTAAATCTCAAAATGCCTTTTTAATTTTTTTCCCCTGCTGGAAAGACCGAAATAATAGAATTAGAAAAAATATCGAAACGGCTAAACCGTATTTGGCGAAAGCCGAATTTCGGGCATCATAAAACAAGTAGGTAATCACGACGGACGAAATCGTCAAAAGCGTAAACATGACTTGATGCCCCAGATGATAAAGTAATTTTGCCCCTTGATTAATGTCATTTATTTCGACTTTTAATTCTCCTTTATCAATGGTTTTTAGCGTTTTCCGCAAATCTTCTGGCAACGCCAAAAGGCTGGATAAAGTCCGTTGCACCAAGTCCGATATAAATTTCACCCAATCCCGTTTTTCGCCCAAAATAAATTCTTGAATATACGGACGAACGGTGTCCAACGGATTCATTTTTTCGTCCAATGTATTGCAAATTCCTAAAAGTAAAGTCGCCATTCGGTTGAGCAAAACGTAATCTTTCGGTACTTGAATCGTGTTTGCCAATTTTTTAATACCAATTTCGTTTTGGACTTTAAATAATTCAGAATCTAATGGATTGACTTTTAAGTTTTGAAAATTTAAACCTTGAACATCAATTTCATTTTGTAAAAAATAGCGGAACGTATCAATAAGTTTTTCGGCAATTTTTTCGGCTTCTTTATTATCCGCAATGAATCCCAAATCCGATAAAATACGAACAATCGTTTCAGAATCATTTTTCACCGCAGCTTCGATAAGTAGGGGAATTCCTTTTTGCATTTTGACATCTAACTTTGCGACCGCACCAAAATCCAATAAGACAATCGTTCCATCTTGTTGCACCAAAATATTCCCAGGATGCGGGTCAGCGTGATAATAACCGTCTTTGAAAACCATTTGGCAATAAGCCGCAATTAACCGACTCGCCAACGCCCGTTTGTCCAATTTCCATTCGTCCAATTGCTTGACGTTATTAATTTTCACACCTTCGCAAAAGCCAGAAACCAAAATCCTTTTGGTCGAAAATTCTGGATATAATTTAGGGACAATAATACCCTCAATATCTTTGATATTATCGCCAATTTCTACCATCGAAATCGCCTCTTTTTCAAAATCCAACTCCTCCTCTATCATCTTTTGCACCTGCGTATAAACGTATTCGATGCCTTTTATTTCAAAAATCCAACCCACGATTTTCGTCAAACGTCGGATAATATCCAAGTCGATATTTGCAGTTTTTTCGATGTTGGCGTGTTGTACTTTTACGATGACGGAATCCCCATTTTTTAAGGTTGCTTTGTGTGCTTGACCGATTGAAGCAGCTGCAATTGGCGTTTCCGCAATATATTCAAACACATTTTCGAGCGGTTGTTTTAATTCCGTTTCGATTCGTTTTTTTACTTCCGCAAATGGTCGAGGCGGCAATTGATCTTGTAATGCTTCCAACGGTTCATGAAAAGCTTCGGGCAGAAAATTAGTCATAATCGACAGCAATTGCCCCACTTTTATAAAAAGTCCTTGCAATTCCAAAATCGTTTTTTTGATATAATGTGCATTTTTGACGTGAGCCGTCATAATGCGTTTATCATAAAACCGTCGCCCCAAAATCTTTTCTAATAAAAACAATCGCAAATAACGCATCGCCACCACAAAAGCCGTCCAATATGCCTTGCGCGAACGCCAATTTCGACTATAAATTCGTTTGTCCCGACGGCTCGGTGGCTTATTTGCTGGCTTATTATTTGGTTGCTTAATTTGTTGATTCACTTGTCCCGAAGATTCGGTGATTGATTTCATCGTTTGTTTTTTTGATTATTTCAAATGAGAAACAAACTTAGGAAAGATAAGTTGGAAATCGTAAAATTACCTATTTAGAAACGACCTTGGCGGTGAGGTATCGATTATGAGTGTTTTCAATAACAAAAGTTTATCCCAAAAATGTCAGTTGCATCGTACCCAATGCTTACAACCTTAGAAGGTTTTCATCCGTCTTAAATCCGTACTCCTTTTCTTTTTACGTATAAAAGGAACACGGATTTGACAGATTTAAAAAAGGATTTGACGGATTTTTTTTTGTTAATTATTTGATATTTAGTTTGTTAATCAAATCCGTCTTAAATCCGTCAAATCCGTACTCCTTTTCTTTTTACGTATAAAAGGAACACAGATTTGACGGATTTAAAAAAGGATTTGACGGATTTTTTTTGTTAATTAATTGATAATCAATTCATTAATCAAAATCGTTCTCATCCGTTTTAAATCCCTTAAATCCGTACTCCTTTTCTTTTTACGTATAAAAGGAGTACGGATTTGACGGATTTAAAAAAGGATTTGACGGGTTTTTTTTTGTTAATTAATTGATATTTAGTTTATTAATCAAATCCGTCTTAAATCCGTCAAATCCGTACTCCTTTTCTTTTTACGTATAAAAGGAACACGGATTTGACGGATTTAAAAAAGGATTTGACGGGTTTTTTTTTGTTAATTAATTGATATTTAGTTTTTTAATCAAAATCGTTTTCATCCGTCTTAAATCCGTCAAATCCGTACTCCTTTTCTTTTTACGTATAAAAGGAACACGGATTTAACGGATTTAAAAAAGGATTTGACGGATTTTTTTTTGTTAATTAATTGATATTTAGTTTATTAATCAAAATCGTTTTCATCCGTCTTAAATCCGTCAAATCCGTACTCCTTTTCTTTTTACGTATAAAAGGAACACGGATTTGACGGATTTAAAAATGGATTTGACGGGTTTTTTTTGATATTTTTCTAAGGTTGTAAAAATTGCACCTGAAAAGGGTAGCCAAAACAAGCCTATCCAGAAATCATTGCGTATTCTCGAAAGGAAGGAGATTTGTGGCAAGTACAACGCAATGAC
>Ga0306864_1000190_pt1 | contig 29575 bp, 21 predicted proteins | sample AntRauTorckE5430_FD_190448 | JGI IMG/M metagenome (GOLD analysis project Ga0306864, IMG submission 190448) | Saline lake microbial communities from Rauer Islands, Antarctica - Metagenome Torckler E5 #430 (v2) (version 2) | ecosystem: Environmental > Aquatic > Non-marine Saline and Alkaline >...
AAGCATATCATTTTACTACTTGCATACGACTGTGGGAAGAGTAGAAACTTGCTTTGATTCCTAATGATTAAAACAAAAATGACATTCTATCAGGCAGAACACAAAGGTCGAAATATTATAATCTTGAGGCATTGCCGAGAGTTGGTTAACACGAACGACGCTTAATGCACATCAATCTGCACTTTATATCAAAAAGCTACAGCACAAAGATGTATTAGATTGATTGGTGTACCACAATTCAGTTGAATTGAAATGAAGTGACCCATCAATATTCCCTTTTAGATAATACTTGCAGCTTTCACTCTAGCAGCCAGCAGCCAGCAGCACCCCATCGTAAAGAGGTTTGTTTCTGCGCCAATAATGAAAAAGCGCGGAAATGTATGCTCTCCCTCGTTATTCGTTACACGACCCATAAATATTTGGGTGATTTTGTTTTTTGTTGGATCAGTTTTACTTTCCCACTGACCCTGCTGCCTGCTGTTGTGGTACAATACATAATATATTACTTGTTCATCAGCCAGCAGTGCATTCGAATCCACTCATTACTGTTCACCACCTCGGGATAAATCAGGAATAATGAAGATTGAAACTCCACAGATTCTGTGGCACAATGGCTCTGAAGGAAACGGACAACCGGCTCCTCTTTATTCCGTTTCCATTTTGCCAAAGTCCTCCAATCACAGCTCTCCAAACGCTAATTACAAAGACAAGGACTTGGAGGAGGATCAGGAAATCCTCGCCACGGCAGGAAACAATAATGAAATACACATTTGGAAAATCAAGCTATCAGCTGCGCATGTGACCTCATCTTGCCAAGAACCTCCGTCGAAAAAGCCTAAAATCTTCTCCGTTGCATCTCCTAACATTCAACATATCACCACGCTCACACGACACGAAAGATCCATAAACTCCGTCCAATTCTCGCCCAATGGAAATCATATAGCATCCGCCGGTGATGGGGGAACGCTCATTGTTCACACGGTACCTCATTCTCATTCTTCGTCAAAGAAAAACCGCCTTTTTTGGAATACACTCCTACAGTCCGAAAAAGACCTTTCCATTAAAGTGGTTCATACTGGGACTGAGGATGTCATGGATATATCATGGTCCAAGTCATCGGATAAATTCATCATTGGTACGTTGGACCATTCTGTGATCGTATTTCAACAAGATTTCTGTCAGCAGGAACAGATTATCAAAAAGTGGAATTGTATTTGGAAAAATGCTAAGGAACATACGCATTATGTTCAAGGTGTGGCATATGATCCGCTAGGAGTTTACTTGGCAAGTCAGGGGAGCGATCGTTCGGTAAGGGTTTGGCAGAGGAAGGGAAAGGGGATGAACTCCTCTTGTAAGAAAAAGGTTTTAATGGATCAGGACAATAATAAAAGCAAAACGGATGAAAATAAAACAGGAGAGACTGAAACCAGGACAGCAACTGCATATGCTTCAGGGGCATTAGTGGAATCTGTTGAGAGTCATCTGAGCAGTAAGTTTGATGTGCACAAGGCTAAGGTCCTCAAGTATCGAGTGACAAACACGCAGGAAGCTGATCAGATGAAAGATAATTGCATCACTTCTGCGGTCAAGAAACATCATTTGTTTGCCGATGAAAGTACAGTCGAATCCTTTTTTCGTAGACTCTCGTGGACAACAGACGGTGCATTTCTAGTCACACCTGCGTCCTTGTGGCACAACATGACAGAAGAATCAACACCTGCACCAGCATCCGCTACTGACGGTCCATCCTTTGCCACCTACCTTTTTGCAAGGCATCAATTTGACAAACCATACAAGGTTCTACACGGCCTAGAAAAGCCATCCCTTGTTATCCGTTCAAACCCAATTCTATTCCAGCTACCGAACCAAGTCCAAAATGATTCCAAAGAAAATATTCAATCGTCGCCGTCCTGTGTGGCTTCCAATGAAGCGAGACGAAATGATTCGAATTTACCATATAGATCCATTTTTGCAATCCTTACTGTGGATTCTATTTTGATTTATGATACTGTTCACTCAAGTCCACTTTGCATTGCAAAGAACTTACATTATGCAGGGTTGACAGATTGTTCTTGGTCATCTGATGGGCATCATCTTGTGGTTTCCAGTACGGATGGCTATATTTCCATGATTTCATTTGAGGATGGGGAGCTTGGGGATATCTATGTGGATGCATTCAATGTGAATGGGGTGGACACAGTCGATGCTGGAAATGAATTGGTTTCAAAAGCTGCCAATACGCCTGTTAAGACCATGAAGACTATTGTGACCAAAGAGCATGTATCCATTCCACCTTGTGAACCTGGCGAGAGTGCCATAATTGCTCCTCCGGCCAAGAAAGCTCGAAACATGGATTCGGGGGTGAACGTTAATACCCTGCCAGTTCGCAAAAAGAAAAGGGTGCCACTATTGACTTCCACTGAGAGTTTGAAAATTGATCAAAGTTGCTGCGAGACTGGGACAGTAGAAAAAGATGGTGTAGAACAGGGTGTCATGAATCTCTCCATTCATAATCCTTCATTGGGACAATCCATTCTTTAAGTTTTAGCCGACCAGAGGAATTTCACTAAAATCGCTCTACATTGTTAGTAATTTTGTATGTAAGGGTGCGTTAGTATTTACATTCTTTCGACGAAATTAGGGTATATTAATGTACGAGAAGCACTATCAATTAAAAATGGCAGTTAGCAGTAGTGATCTCATGTTGAGGAAAAATCCTCTCTGTAGATCTCCTCAATTGCATTCTTAAAATCTGCACACGCCTTCTCTAAGTCATCATTGACAATAATGGCATCAAAATTCCCTGCCTCAGAACCATAATCTAGCTCCATAAGGGCATTCTTCGTCCTCTTTTCAAGCGATTCAGGAGTCTCCGTGCCTCTAGCAACCAATCTCTCTTTCAGCGATTCAGCAGACGGCGGGGCAATAAATATGAATTTGGCATCCAACTTCGGTACAGATAGGTTGATTTCCTGTTGCAATGAATTTTCTTTTAAATTCTGATTTCTTTGCCATTCCTTTATATTTTTTACACCCTGCACATCAATGTCCAACAGCGGCAATTTTTGCTCAACATCTTGTACGTAATTCAAGCTCTTGAGAGAAGTACCATACCAGTTGCCGTGCACCTCTGCAAATTCTAAGAATTCGTTCCTTTGGATTGCGGCTTTGATGGTTTGTACAGTTGTAAAGTGGTAATGAATTCCGTCTACTTCGCCAGCTCTTGGGGACCGCGTGGTGTGCGAGACCGTGAATCCGAATTTATCCGGTAGCTCTTCCATATATTTGGCGATGATGGTTCCTTTTCCAACACCAGATGGTCCACATACGACGAGTGGTTTAAGTGTTTTGTTGTTGATGCTCGTGCTCGTGCTCGTGCTAAACATTCCCTTGTCAATGTTAATAGATCTCTGGCGTGGTGTTGGTGAGCTTAAAACATTTAACGCTGTTCTAAGGCGGTTGATCTTGAGTACTGGATTGAAGGACATGGCGTGCGGCAAATGTTGCGAAACGAATAAAAAAGTAAGAATTGCACGGAATGCTGTGATAAAAAATTGACTTTGGTATATCATAATTGCATGTGAGGCTGCTTGCGTAATGTGAACGAAATATTGTTTGGGCTTTACATCGGGACTGGTCAGGATCGCATGTTGTTGCTTGTTGCATTCTCAAAGAATGCTCATGATGATGATGATGTGTTTTCCTTTCTTCACAATAATAGAATTATTGATTGATGGTGGTAATACCATAAGGCTATTTTGACGTCACATTTTGACGTCATATTTTCAATTTTGACGTCACTCAAATCATATACATACTACTGTAAAATCTAAAATATCAGGTCAATTTGAATCCATTTACATATTATAACCAGACGATGTTAGGTTTGTTCCATCAATTTCAACACCAAAAAAGGTTAACCTATCAGCTTCCACGTGGTAATTTATTAAATAAGTGAACTTCATAGAGAGAGCATCACATAGATACAAATATCTAATTTTAAAGTACGTTATAAGTAGTTATAAACAGTGAAACCTGAACGATCCTCATTGAAAGTAGAACTGATTTTGCCACATTGTCTTCTTTTAAGCTAGCAGCATGAATCTTGAAGGCAGAAGTACCAAGCAGTCACTGTAATTGTCGCTACAAACAGTCACGCAGAACATTCTTCTTCATCTAGATATATATTTGTCATCAATTATGATCACCTACGTTGACAAACTGCAGAGTGTTCCGCATTCATACTCATTGCACCATCGAAATATCAGCCTCAAGCCCAGCTTGCAACTTTTCCTTTCCAACTCCTGCCAGCTTAATTGCATTTCTACTGTAAGTAGTAATACCACTCGCTTTCTCAGTCACTCCATCTCCAACTTCAAGGTCAACAATACTCTTTGCTCCATTCGCAGCATTCAGCTGATTCACTCTCAATATATTGATTGCAGTGAAGGGAGCTTTTCTCTGATAATCACTCAATGCGAGTTCATCATCCGTAAGACTCTCCGCCTCTTCTTCGTTTCCATTCATCTTCAACATAGGACGCAGCCAACTCCTAGGAGGCAAATGCCCATATGCAGGTTTATCAATTGGATGAATCGCAGTGCGAGTATATGCAGGATGGAAGTGAACAAGTCCGAACACATCATCACCACGGAACAAACATAAATTACGACTGACTAACTCCACCACTGCAGAAAATCTAGATAGCGACTCATCTGAAGTACCAGCTCCAACCGCAGGGAGTGAAAGCATAGTTGTACTAATTTCTTCCTGTGGCTTGGAAAGCAATTCACAAACACAGTTCCAAAACACTCCTACAGCAGCACATGCATCTGACGATCCACCAAATCTATACGCTACAGGACCAGGTGTTACCCCCTTTGCTTCAAGCCCTACAGCTGCAAGATTGGTTGATTTGGTATAAGGACACGCTGCCTCATTCACGACAATTCGATCAATAAAAGATTGGAGCGCTTCGGTAGATTTCTCTTCCTCGTATGCGACAGAACTTCTTGCCAATTTCTCTTCAATTTCTTCTGGTGTTCTCTTCGTCGATTCGATGAGAAATGCAGGTCCAGCTCCTTTTCCAACCAAGGAAACACTCAAACGTGTCAATTCAGGAAGATAAGGTATGAGCCTCTCTTGAGTTTTCAAGACGGTAAAATCTTCGACAAACGCCTGGAGTGCCTTTGCGGGGATATCTTCTAACACAAGGCATGTTTTGGACTCTGCATCATTTTCTGAAATTTCTGCCATGGTTGTCCATAGTGCTGCAGACATTGTGTGGACGGCTTTGGCATCGCATCCAAGGACGGGTGTTCCTTCTATTTGTAGGTCACGGAGGAGGGCTTGGAATAAATTTGATTTACGTTCGTCTGACATTCCGGCGAATGGGTCTTCTTCTTCCATACCAGGTAGTTGCATAGGGGGCATCTGTGGTTCTTCTGGTACAGGATTTTCCTTTTTGCCGAATCCTTTTGCAAAGAGAGATGTGGATGCGAGGGTATTGGTGGATGGGATTGTGAACCCGAAAGCCACGGAGAGCGCGCAGGAAGATAGGAGGAGAACTATTGATTTCGCCATTTTTAGAAAGTTGATTAGATGATCTGATCAAATGCTGACTATTTTGTATTTTTGCCGAGTTGACGTAAGTAGTGCTGTAGTTTATGCTTTAAGAATCTGTTGTTATTAGCAGTATTAGTGATGGGTGATGTTGTGTGATGTGATGGCATGTGGGAAGAGATGTTGATGAATGGTTCTTGAGCAAGCAAATTTGATAGTGCGTACTTACTTGTCCCTCTTTCTTGCTAACAGCAGAGGGGGGGGAAGACTGAACCTTGTCTTAAATTATGAAAACAAGTGAATGTACCAGAATACAGTACTGTCAGTATATAGGTTAAGAGATCACGAAACGACAGCCAGCGTACCTACCTCGTATCATAGACTAGCAGAAGAACGGTTATCAAACCACGAATTAGGAATCACGTAAACAATTCTTTCAGCATTTCAATGATAGTGCATACGATAGAGCTCAACAAGCAACAACTGCACTACTGTTCCTAACGCATTAATTCGTATTTCCTTTGCTGTAATGTCGGAACATCAGGGACCTGATCAAGAAGTTTACTACTCTGAAGTAATATCAGCTGCAGCTCTTGCATTATCTCAGTCGAAGTCCAGCGACAATTCGCACAGGGAAATGAATCAAGAATCCTCTTCGTCTCATTCGTCTTCCTCGAGCAATCGAATATGTAAAAACAACAGTCGAGAAGCCATTTCCTCCGCGGCTCTCTATTCAGGCAATTCAAAAATGTATTCTTCCTCAGCAACCGACAGCAGACGCAACAGCAACGGCAACAGCAACGGCAACGGCAATGATTTGTCACAAGAAGAGGCTGCAGCACTCTTGTCCTCTTTGCCCATGAGACCTGTGGCAAATTTCCCATCGGAATCAGATCGGAAAAGAGTTATCGGAATGCTTGCCACAATCATGTCCATGATATATCAATTCGAGCAGCATGATTATATGGATTACTGTCCAATAGAATTGACCAAAGATCAACAGGAACAAGAAGATAAACATGCAGACGGTGATGCAGACTTTGATTTGAATGAGAATAGTGGTACTGCCGTGGATACAAACCGAAAAGAGGGCATAGCGTCAATTGACTCTTTTGAACATTTGTGGGAGAGGACTTCGCCCACAAAGAAGAAAGATATCAGTAGAGTTAAAAAACAAGCTGCGAATAGTAATCCCAAACAATCCACAAACTTTGCTTCACCTTCGAAACAAAATGGAATTGAGAATGCGCCATTGGCAAGGTATAGACGGAGGAGGCATCAAGTGTATTCTGAATTCTTGGTCATGGCTGCTGATTTACTATTTTTGGATAAAAGCAATGCAATTGCCTTTCTGCCTCTCTTGAATGTATTATTAGGGGAAGATGCTGGCAAAGAGATGTCAGAAGCAACAGTAGGCAACAGTAATAGTGGCAACCAAAAACATTTTACCCAGTCATCTCCCGGTTCCAACCATCTGCACCATTCAGAATCAGACAACTCACAATTGGAATGGGACAACAATGACATACTGATGCCATTTATTGAATCGCTAGAACCAGGAGCTGGATTTCAATGCCTATCACTCCTATTACTGAACTACCTTCTTCAGAGTGAACAAGGCTACGATGCAAGGATTCGAGCCTGCATCAAGAAACTTGGTGTCATCATATTCATCCACGAACTCCAACATTCTGATTGTGAGGAGGTGGAGCAATATCAGCAAATTCAATTGACGAGAGGAAAATCAGTCAAGGATTCATTAGCTGAAATGGCAACTAGGAAGTTCGAATCACTAGAACATACAATTGCGTCGAAATTACTACGAATATCAGCAGCACAGCAGCAACGTCGGCAGGAACAAGAGGCCAAAGTAGTATCTACAAGAGGACTAATGACCAGAGCAAGGATTGTACGGGGAATAAAAATTGGTACAGCGGGGATCGCAACGGGGACATTGCTGGCTGTAACTGGTGGTCTTGCTGCACCGGGGATTGCGGCTGGGCTTGCTGCAACGGGTATCACAACTGCGGCTACTGCGGGTGTCGTCACAACATTGACGAGTACTGCGGCGGTGACAACTGTTTTCGGTTTCGGAGGTGGAGGTTTGGCAGCATACAAGACTCACAGAAGAACGAAGGGAATAACGGAGTTCACATTTCACAAGCAACGGTATAGAAATGCAGATAAGGATGAAGACAGTGCAAACGCAGACCTCTTTAGTACGATATGTGTCTCTGGCTGGCTGAAGGATGATAAAGATTTTGAAAGGCCATGGGGGGTTGATCCATCTAGTCCACCTATAACGGATCGACTTGAGAGATTGATACGATTCTATTCCATTCATAAACCTGAACATATTTGCCGTTGTCAAGAAATCTTGAGAAGGTGGAAGGGAGAGGAGAGAGAACTCTGGGCTGTGTTGCGGGAAAAATATGGACAGGATCCAGATCATTTGTATCCAATTTATGATAGTCCGTATAGGAGAATTTTGCTGACTCACGAAGAAGACGAGACTGTTGATACATTGCTTGACGAACTTGGATATGAAGCTCCATCAGAAGAAAAAAAAGATGGCATGATGCAACAAATGAAGGTAAAGATGGACGCCATGAACGCCAGCAATGATACATTCATGAGATCTGCTTCTAGAACACTTAACAATGCTTTCACATCATCAGATGGAACTCAAAGCCAGCAAGAAGAATCAAACAATACAGCAATATCAGTGTGGGACTATCAAATGGAGTATGGAGGCGAATTGTTGACTTTGAAGTGGGAGAGTGAAATACTTGTAGAGCTCTGTGACAGTGTATCAGATATGGCAGCCGATATGGCTGGACAAGCTGCTCGAGAAGTACTGAAGCAGACTGCCCTTGCCGCACTCATCACTGCAGTTGCTCTACCATATGCCATTGTCAGGGCAATTGCTATGATTGATGGGACGTGGACACTCGCGATTGAGAGAGCAGATTTGGCGGGAATTGAGTTAGCCAAGACTCTATTAGAAAGCGAGGCGGGTCATCGTCCGGTGGTTCTAGTTGGGTTTTCAATGGGAGCAAGAGCTATCTATAGCTGCTTAAAAGAGCTTGCAAGACAGCAAGACCTGTGGGAGGAGGAACAGGAATTCCAAGGCCATGAAAAGACAGCGAAAAAACGGGGGATGCGCCGAGGAATCCACAAAAATAAACGAAGCGAAATTGGGAAGAGAAAGTTTGCCAGAGAACCAGCAAGCATCGTTGAAGATGCAATCATGATGGGCCTACCAAATCATTTGAGTCTACGGTCCTGGCAGGCTTGCAGGCAGATTGTAGCAGGAAGACTAGTGAATTGCTATTCCAAAAATGATATGATTCTTTCTCTTATGTTCCAGATCAAAAGACTTACAGGGGCACTGCGGCCAGTGTGTGGGACTAGTCCAGTTCAAGTGCGAGGTGTGGAGAACTACAATATAGGGAGCCTGATATCGGCACATTCGGACTATTGTACTGCAACCAGTCATATTCTTCGCATGATATATCACGGTTCTCCTCACCGACCTTCTGCATCAATCGTCGCAACGCAGGATTCAACCATGAATGGATACAAAATGACTTGAACAGTGAGCATATATATATCTAAACAATGAATACATAATTTTCAATCATATGAACTTCTATTATTAATATTAGAATTGAGAGACCTGGCTGCTCTCTTCCGATATTTACCATTTTGCAAAGAAGAAATATGGTTTGGGATCTTGAGCATTTAATTATCTAAATAAATGATAAGTACACAATATTCAATAATAGGAACTTTGCTATGAATAACATTAGAATTGAGAGACCTGGCTGCTCTCCTCTGACTTTTTACCATTCTGTAAAGAAGAAATCAGCATATAGTTTGGGATCAGGTCCTTGTGCTTGAGGGCAATACCTGCGAGCGGACTAATGTCGCTGCTTCTTAGCCATCGTCGTATTGCAGATCGTTCATAAGTGTTTCCATCTGCTGCGACAACTGGTCTTCGCATCGGTTGTCCAGTAATGGGACAACATGGCATCCCTGACGCAATAGAATAATCGGCATCGGTGCTGCTGCCCAAACTAGAAGTGTCGTCATTTAAGCTTGTGATAGAGCTCTCAATATCATCCTCAATACTCAGCAGATCATCATCAATTTCGTCAGGAGAATGCTGACCGTCCAAGTTTGTCGCGTAAACGACATCGTCAACTGCAGCGGACAAACCATTTTGCTTCCACCTTTCAAACAGTGCCATTCCCCCAAAAGCTGCTTGAATTCCAACAAACAAGAGTCCTTCTTCGGGAAGACTTCTCATTGTTTCCGAAACCATATCTGCAGCTGGAGAATTGATAACTCTAGTTGTCAAACTGATGAGTTCTTCTTGATAACGTTCGACTGCAGATACGTGTCTTTCCACAGATATGAGTATGAACCGATGCACTTGAAACACACATTTCCATTGCTCAAGGGCAGTAATATACGACAGGATCATATCATCTCCTAAAACTTCTTCTACTCGAAATATTTGCGACCTTGGAAGTGGGCAAAGTGCTGGGTCAATGAAACCATTGAATCGAACTTTGTCACCGATCCGAGGTTGGACTGCGATGCAGTCATACTCAACAATGACCCTAACACTTCCGCTTCCAGACGCATCATCTGTGGGATCAAATTGTAACCATTTATCTATGCTAGAGACCTTACCTGTGATTACTGGAGTCACATCAATTGAAGCAGTTCCCATGAAATCATCATGATTATCTTGGGGAGATTGTGATTGCAATTTCTTCCCTTTCGAGCTTGATCTATTGTCTGTGTGGAATAATGATACTGTGAGGATTGGCTTCCGAAGTGGCGTTGTTGATATGTGGACAGCATCAGCCTCGACTCCCACATTATCAAGCCACGAAGGGCCCTCTTGAGCGAGATGAGGTATGGGAAGGGAGATATCAAATAGCAATGGATATTCTGATCTCGTCCAGGTAGGATTAACAGTCTCTTCCACACAAGAGGTTCGTTGCAAATCCTTTCCAAATGAAACGTTGGCAACTGTATAGGGTTGCAATCGTTGGAATATTCTGCGTCTTCCCTGAGAATTCAAGAGATGGCCTTTCCTAGTATTCTTCAAGTCTCTCGCTGCCACAACTCTAACAATTAAAGTTCCAAGAATATACTCAGATGGAACCGTCTCATCCACCACCATGGAATCTTTCTTGGGATAGATTATCCCATCCATAAGCCCATTTGAAGACTGATTTTCGTAGCTTTGATCCACATCAGTATCGGTCAGGTCATCAAACGAGAGTTGAAGCATTTCCAAATCCTCAGAGGAATCAACTGCACATGACACATCAGATGGAGACGCATTTTCAGAATTGTCACTTTTCATTTTAGGTTCGAGCGATCCATTCCACACTTTCTCTTGATGATTTTCTTTATGCTTCTGATAGATTGTAGCAGATACGAATGAATTCACCAGTTCCAGTAGTATCAGAAGTTAAATGCCTACTCTAGAGCTAGTTGAGTGTATGTTAGTAAAGTCTGTGGAAGTTGTTGATGATGTTTGATGCGATCAGGATGCGATGACCGATGACAGGCGATGATGCGATTGTGATGAGTTGACTAATTTAGTAGATAAAAGGGCGTATTTAGGCCTTTTATGTCAGAGCAAAGAGCAAAGTGAAAATTAGAATAAGGTTTTGATGGGAAGTCCAACGACGAGAGATGCGAGCACTGTACCAAATACGTGGGAAACGGAACTACTTTCAATGATAGAACGTATTCGATCAAACAAATCTCTTCAAAATGAGAGGCGTAATTGTACCTACAGTTAATACCGCATCGAATAATTGCATGCATTCATTTGTTACAATTCCAAAAACTTTAAATTTTTTGCTTCCATCGATGGGTGGAAAGATAGAGAAGAGGAGAGATCCTGATAGATTGAAGATATTGAAGATCGAACAACGACAAAAGTCAACAGTAGACAGTAGTAGTAGTAAGTAGTGCCTCATGCTTGCTCTCTGCTCTGGTAAAAGATGAAACACATTCAATGTAATGTAACAAAAGAAGATAAATTTTAGGACATTACCCTAGTTTGCATTTCCTAATGGAATGGAACTTTAGTGGAGATGAGTTTTTGATCTGCATTGCGGTGGCAGTGATTTCGTTTGGGTTGTTTTATGCGTCTTTGATGCGAACCAATAGCAACATTATCGTCAACAGTAAAGAATTTGATGGCACAATGGTAAGGAGATGACCGCCGTGTAGCCATTATATGCAGTGAACACCTTTCCTCTCATGATTAAACCAAAATATCAAAAACTGTTATTCACCATGTGCATCATCGATAGATAGAGGAATATACAAAAAAGGCAAAATCTCAAGTGCTACAGAGTGCACGCTTGAGGGGAAAGCGAGTATTTCCAAGTGATGTCTTGAGCGATACAACTTCCATGGAACACCAAGTTGGAGGTCATCCCATGCTCTCCTTTGGGTCAGAGTATATAATAAAAGTGTTGCCGAAAGACGATCGCGGGTTCCGTGAAGTTCTGTTTTACGAGGCTCTGAGGACTCTGGTGGATCAAGAAGCCAGTGGAAAAATAGTCAAGTCAGATATTGCGAATCTTGTACTCTCGCGAGATTTAGGAATTCAGCAGCGGAACGCCCGACTGCTCAGAGCCCTAGCACCTTTCACTGCAAAATACTACGGTACTACTACAAGCGGCGCCTCAATAGTAGATGTAGATGATCGACCGACTGGTATGATTCTTTCAAATATTACTGCAGGCTTTCAGAAACCATGTGTGCTAGACATCAAGATGGGGCAGAATACTTACGAACCGGATGCGACATTGGAAAAAAAAGAGAGTCAACAACAAAAATATCCAGAGCAGCAAATATTTGGTTTCAGGGTTATTGGTATGAAAGTGTATGATCCATCGAATACCGGGTCAGATCAAAATGGCTTCCTTGCTTTTGACAAGGACTTTGGCAGGCAATTGAAATCAGCGGAAGATATACAAAACGCACTCTCTACTTATTTCAAGTTACGGATAGACGGTGACAGTGAGTGCTCTGTTGCTATGATTCAGCATATTATTCGACATCTGGAAAGGCTAAGGAAAGTCCTTGCTGAACTTAATTATGGGATGGGGTTCATTGCCAGCTCAATTCTGATCGTTTATGAGGGAGATGAAGCATTGTGTGCACCTGAAAAATGCACTGTTAAGATGATCGATTTTGCTCACGTAAGATACAACCGGGGCGGAGATTTGAGCTTAATTTATGGGCTGGACACAATCATCACAATGCTCAGAAGTATCTTATAACAAGATAAAATCTTAATTTGTTGACGACACTGAAATGTAAAATAAAACACCACTCACAACACACAGCAAAGGAGAATCTCAGCTCCTGCTACAACCAGACTGCTGCTTGATCCATGAGTGACGTATCTACTAGCAGTTACTGCTAGAGGCAGTACGTGAATTCCTAATAATTAAAGTGCTTGGAAACATTATTTGTTTTGCCTTTGTGTACTGTGTACTTTGTGTGTTGTTTCAGGTTGTTTCGTTGGCTGATTGTCATGTTGGTATTTTCTTAGCAACGAAAGTCGAAGTCCAACAAAAAGAACGTACATACCAATTACTGAACTAGGAACTCTAGCAGAAGTGCAGCAGCATGACCCCTCACCAATAGTGTGATCATCAATAGCCCAGTTCATAAATAACTCCACCATGCTGAGAACTCCACTAAAGCACCTTGGACGGTTGTCTACAACTAGGAAATTCAGTGACTCTACTGCCCAAAACCTCATACCTCAAGATCTTGGCAAACTGAACAAAACATCCACCAATCTTTACAGAATAATCCTTAAATCCCTACGAGAGTCAACTAAATCATCCTCTTCAGAATTCAAAGATCAAATTTTGCTCCAGCCTCCTCTGAATCATCGCGACTATGGAGCTGCTCAATTTAAGCGATCCCATGAATGCATGCGTTGGTGCGATCAGCTTCTTCCTCATCAATCTCCTTCCACGAAGAAGCAAGACACACAACTCGAAATCATTTCATTTTTCAATTGGTGGGTTCACGATAATAACGACGCGCTCGAAAATGAATTGGTGGATGCATATGTGATGGACGAGATGGATCCAGAGGGCTTGGCGAATTTACTTGAAAAGATGGTTTTTGTTTCATACGATGATTTGAGAGATGCATGTCGCCAAGGGTTTCGCATGTTTTTAAAGAGCGATGAAGACTTGGATAAGATCCACGTACTGGAATTGCAACGTTTTGCTATTGAGTCCATAAGAGTTTTACAGGATATGAAAGAAATGTTGAAGAGTACGAGTGTTTCAGTTGATGAGGGTCGGGGATTGCGAGTCATTGCGACTAGCAGGTACGTGATTGTGTTTATGGAATCTGCGCTGTGCATGGCTGAATGAAGACATTACCAATTGTGCAGGTGTGCCTAACATTCCTATTTCTATTCATTTTCCTGCAGTTGCATAGGGACTACAGCAGCTGGATCAGATTTGTCTGCAGAGAGGAATAGATTTTCGTATCGGATAAGAATTGAGAATTTTACTGGAAAAGATGACAAAGCGAACGGACTCGAAGATCAGTTTTACCAATTATTAGGTCGCAACTGGAAGATTATGAACGATATGCGTATAACTGATGTTGGTGATACTGGAAACTATGATGACTATGAAGAAGAAGATTTTGAAGACGATCGTGAGGTCGTTGTCAATGCACCAACTACTGGAGTAGTCGGCCACCTACCTGTCTTGAAGCCTGGTAATTGTTTTGAATACGTGAGCGGTTGCGACTTGAAAGCCATGTCTGGAAACATGAGTGGCAGTTTTCACATTGCGGTAGTGGACGAAAGCACAAGATCAGCACAAGTTGGTGATCCTGTGGATGCACTCCACGCCCCGAAGGATAAATTGTTCGAACTTCCAGTCTCCCCATTCTGCTTAGTTTCAAAAGAAACAAAATGAACTGATAAATAGAACAACTTCGTCTTCGTTTAGAATTCTTGAATAAATTGTGAACATTGAAATGTTATATAATAGACATCAATGATGTTCATGTCCATGCCCATGTCAATGCCCTTCCAACATTATCGATATAAGACTGTCCCTTGATTTACTTGGATCCTTGCTGATATGTCCCGCTCTCTGCATATTTTCCATCCTTGAGTCCAAAATGCCAATCACCAGTCCTCTTCCTCGGATGCTTTTCCAATACCTGGGCCCCTTCATTTATCTGCCCTGTATGGGGATGATTCGGGCCCGCATAAATCTTCAAACGCGGTTCAATATATTTGTGCCGGAGATTATTTCGAGTGAGCATTCCGAGTATAGCCTTTTCGAGAATTTTTTCTGGTTTCCGTTCCAACATTTCTTGCGCCCTGCGCTGTTTCAGACCACCAGGGAATCCAGTGTGCCATCTGTACAGTTTATCCTTCCACTTGTTTCCAGTGAAATTGACCTGTGCAAATTATAGTGTGGAATGAATAGAAGATATTGAAGAGATGGGGTGAGGAGGACGGATGAAATTCAAAGCGAGGTGTTGGGAATCGGAGAGCGGCACACACCTTCTCAGCATTCACGATGACAACATAATCGCCACAATCTCCATTTGGTCTATAAGTGGGTTTGTGCTTTCCTTTTAGGAGAGGCGCAACGGTTGTTGCTAGACGCCCTACAGTTTGGGTTGACGCATCTATGATATGCCAAGCTCGTTGAAGTGACCTTCCTGGAAAACTCATTGTTTGCTTGTGCTACCTGAAATGTATGAAATTTTAGTAGTTGCACTGTTGTTGTGTGCTGTAGTGTTCTGTGATGCCAAAGAAGGCGCTGCCTGTGAATTGAAATTGCTTGCGATTGTTGCTATTATGCAGGCTTTCCGAGCCGTCGATTTCTGAGTGAGAGAAAAAGAAAATGGGTTGAATTTGTATTATAGGTTATGATATATTATATAAAAAATAGGAAGACGGACAGAGACAGACACAGCAAACTCTACCTCTTACTGAAAATACGGAAAGATAGTTTCTTTTCCTTCCCGACGCTTTCACCTCTACTACCTTTTAAGTCAACTAACTAGCAACCATGGTATGTCACCTCTGAACGAACGCAATAGCAGTCAAGTCTTAAACGATGAGTGGAAATGTGTGTGAAGTGATATGTTGTTGGTGGGAGTGTCCATTGGCAAGGAAGAGCAAAATAGACATGAAATCATGCCTATATGTACTATATGCTGTGGATTGCACTGCACATCCACCAAGGGAAAACTGCAATTAAACGAGATAAGATAAACGTTGCAGACATGATCCCCAGAATGAAATCAACATCAAATCACATGAGGAGGTCTCAATGAAGAATGTAATATTACAAATATTACTCTGTCGTGCGTCGAGCACAAGGACGGAATCCAAAATTTTGTATCCATCGTCTCATTCAAGTTGCTAACTGATCTCTTTCTTCTCGAACAATAAATAGGGAGTCCGTACTAAGACCATCAAAAAGAGTGCACGCACCATCGTCGAGAAGTACTACACTCGTCTCACTCTTGATTTCCACACCAACAAGCGCATAGTCGATGAGGTAGCAATCACACCCTCAAAGCGCATGCGTAACAAAATCGCTGGATTCACTACCCACCTTATGAAACGTATCTCCAAGGGACCCGTTCGTGGAATCTCCCTTAAGTTGCAAGAAGAGGAGCGCGAGAGACGTTTGGACTTTGTCCCTGAGGTCAGTGCCCTTGACCAGGATACTATTTACATTGATACCGAGACCAGAGACTTGTTGGAGTCCCTTGGACACGGAAGTTTGACCGGAGTTGCTGTAAGAGCAGAGACCCACTAAACTCATCCAAGTTCCAATAAAATAAACAAACAAACACCACACAAATTAATATAGCTACGACGAATAATCGATACGTTGGTGAAGATCTTTTAAATATCATGTTTACTTGACTGTATCGTATCTAATGCGAGCAGTAATTTTGAGTGGAATTGTGTCTAATTCTGTTTATCGTCTTGAAAATAAATCGATAGGTCCCTCAACATCCGCCAATTTCCACAGTGAGGTCAACCCTCTCATCAATTGAAGAGTTACCAATGCATACCATACATGAACGAGAGAATTCGATGTCTCAACTGCACCGTCAAAATACTGGAGACCAAAGAAGCTTCCAATGCCAATCGATACGCTCAAAACCATGCTCTTGGCTTGATACGAAAATACAGACGCGCCCTGAAGCACTCCATCAGCTGCAAAAACAAAAGCGTTGAGAGGCTGAGCAACAATGATAATTGTCAACAATGGTCTCAGGGCTTCTTGAGTTTGAACATCTTCCGTGAAAAGGTGAAGTAGGAATCCAGTCGCATCTCCTACAGCCAGGGCTCCAGCCAAGAACACCCCCAAGCCCAAGCCATACATAAAAATGGTTTTGCTAATGCTGCGGACGCCACCAGAGTCCTCGCGTCCCAAGCCATCGGCTATAAGGGCCTGACTTGCGGCAGCTAATGCATCGCATACAAATGAGCACAGGAGCCATAATTGTAGAGCAATTTGATGAGCTGCGATACTAGCTGACGCCGCCTCTGATACGACGTCACCTCCAGAACGCGCAGCCATGGCAGCTGCACCCGCTATTGATAGTTGCAGCATGAATGAACGAGCAAATACAGAGGCCGAGGCCACGACCAGTGGTTGGATTGCTTCCCATTTTGGAATATCGAGGGTTGGAGTTATGATCAACATCTCTGTATTTTCAACTCCTTCCTCTCCATCTCCATCTTCATCATCATTTTCTTCTTCTAAAAGTGGCGCTGTTAGAGAATCTCTGTTGACTCCATTATTATTATTTGTGAGCCCTGTCAGTTTCTGATTGCTCCCTAGCAACCCATCTGCAGAAGGAGCTTTTCCAGCCAAGATAGATAGGAAACAGACAGCACATATCCACTCCGTAGTAGTTGTCGCAATTGCAGCTCCTTTTGGACCCATATCCATTCCCATGATCAGGACAACATCCAATAAAAAGTTAACAATATTTGCCCCCAACAAAATAACAAAAGCACTTTTCGTATCAAGATACCCCCTCATAATCCCCATCGAAGCAGATATTAAAAATACGGCAGGGGCAGCAATCGCTCTCAAAGTCAGGAATGTCGTAGCGTACCCATTTGCATCAGCGCCAGTATTCCCGGTTCCCATGACCTCTAGCAACGGTTGTGAGAAACCAATTAACACAGCTGACAGAGAAACCCCAAGAATGATGGCTAGACTCAGCGCTTGACCTCCAATTTCTACCGCGGCAGAATTATCGCCCGCCGCTCTCTTTTGTGAAATAAGTGGGGTTGTCACTGTACATAAGAAATTGAAGAGATAGAACGAGAATGTAAGGAGAGCAGCTGCTGAACCTACGCCTGCTAGTGCATCTGCATTTGTTGCAGTTCTACCAACAAAGGCTGTATCTGCCAAAGTCATGAGTGGGTCAATTGCGAGACCGGCGAGAGCAGGAACAGCGAGTGATAGGATTAATTTTCCTGTGCTTTGTGACTCCTCTTGTTGACTTTCATCATCATTTCCTGCGTCGCTGTCTTCGTTTCCTTCCATGGGTGATATTGGCCTTGCTGTTGTTGGCGTCGTGATACTAGTTGATGATTCTTCCCCTTCTTCATTTGCCTTGTTCGTCAGCAGAGCTAAGGGTGTAGATTCAGATGGATGGAGCAACGGAGCAGTGAGACGATGTCTTGGTGAAAATTGTGGACTTTGTACATGAAAGCTATGCGCATTTTTGAAGTGAAGAGAATGAAATGCGCTAGTTGACTCGAATATGAATATGTGCAGTATGAGTACTACGAGGACAAATAGCATCGTGTCTGTAACAATCATGTTTTTGGTGCACACCTTGACGCAAAGATTCGTTTCCTTCTTCCAGGTCCATTTATTAATGTTCGATAGATTTTAGAGTATGACTTTGTAAATAGAACAGTAGTATGTTATCATGGAAGGAATTGATTAGATTTTAAAATAGAAAATAGTCTTTTTCTTTCTTCCTTTCTTCGCGATGCATTCACGACGACAATAAAAATTGAAATTGTTGAATTGATCTAAAATCGAACTTCGTGTTTCAGGTCTTTACGTCGACGGGGCTAAATTTTGGCGCAAACTGTGAACCACGCAATCTTCCTTCAACAACGACGAACATCCATCACTTCTTGACTCTTGACGCCTGCCTCGAGGTATCCATCCTCTCGTATCTCGTATCCTCCATCCATCATCATCTGCAGAAAGATATTAAAATAGCAGTCATCATATATTTTGAATACGTAATATACGCAACATTACGTATATCACTTATCGTATAGCATAGAAGTGAAGAACTAGGATTACCTATCTATTCCTTGAATCTCGACAAGCAACAACGTAGAGACCGTGAAAACGCAATCGATTTACAAAACAAATATCATGGTTTCCATCATGAAAGGCGCTATGCTATCATATCTTGCCATCGCGCAGACTGCAGCTTTTGCACCTCCGTCAAATTTGCACAAAACCTTATACTCAGCTGATACTGAGACCTTGAACAAAATTACAAATGTTGCCATGCCAAATGCCCATCGTTGTCCCAAAGCTTCAACCACTGAACTGTCAGGGATCCCCAAAATGTTTCGTTGGCTCACCGATCAATATCCAAACATTAATTCGAGGCTCAATGAGGGTCTGGGCGCCGATAAGGTCGTTGATAACTTTTACCTTGATATGAATGGTATCATCCACCCTTGTACCCATGGAAATAGTGATGACATTGTTATATTGGATGAGACAGCCATGTTCAAAAAGATTTTTGGATACGTGGATAGGTGAGTTCCCCTTTTTGAACTTTTACGTGTACACATATAGATCTAGATATAAATTGTTCCTCTGGGCTCTTTTAGAAAGATCCATGTGTACAATCATGATATGAAATGTGTTATACTGACCCATTGTTCCCTTGATCATCTGAACCTTCAAAATATCCATATGGAACGGTATTACCTATTCAGACTTTACAAAATTGTGAGACCACGTAAAGTACTCTACCTAGCTGTTGATGGAGTAGCACCCCGGGCAAAAATGAATCAACAGCGATCCCGTCGTTTCCGTTCTTCCCGTGAAGCAGAAGAACTCGCAGCGACCATCCTTGCTCGTGACGGTAAACTGCCAGAAGGTAAAAGTTTTGATTCAAATTGTATCACACCAGGAACAGATTTTATGCTGAAGCTTAGTTTGGCAATGAGGAAATGGATCGAGTTCAAGCAAAAGACGGATCCCTTTTGGAAAAATGGTGCAGATGTCGTCTTCACAGGGCCTGATTTCCCGGGTGAGGGTGAACATAAGGTTATGGATTATATCAGGGATTGTAAGGCGCAGTATGATCCAGATGATGAAAGTAAATGTCATCCTCATTGGAAGCCCGATATGACTCATGTTTTGTATGGGTTGGATGCAGATTTGATCATGTTGGGATTGGTGACGCATGAACCAAATTTTATGTTGTTGAGGGAGAAAATGTCTGTAGTCATGGCCGGTAGAGGCAGGCACAAGCATAGGAAGAAAAAGGATATGTTGGAGTACACAAGGGACGATTTTGAACTTTTAGAAGAGAGAACTTTGAGGCAAATGTTCCAAATCCAATTCAGAAAAGTAAGTTTGATTGATAATTGGATTGATTCAAGGTGGTTTCAACCTTTTTTTATAACGTTGTGTTGTGTTTGAATCCCGATTGACACTCATTTTCCACAACGACAGTTTGCTGATGCTGATTCCTTCGGTGACAAGTATGATAATGAACGTGTCATTGATGATTTTGTGTTCATGTGTATGCTGGTGGGTAATGATTTTCTTTCCCACTGTCCTCATTTAGAAATTGACAACGGGGCGCTCAGCTTGATGCTGAACAATTACATTGATTTGCTGCCAGAGTGGGGAGGATACTTGACAGACAAAGAGAAGATTCATCCAGAGAGATTCGAACAATTCTTGTATAACCTCGCTGTTTTTGAAGAGGAACATTTTAAGAAGAGAGGATACGAGGAAAATGAGTCCGGCTGGCAGCTCAGCAGTGATAATGAGCTAAGGGAAGACGACTTTTACGGAGTAAGTTCATATCTTTGGAATGTTTCTTGTATTACTGTCATGATCACATGAAGATTGACAAGTTGTCTGTTTATTTCCTGGCTTTCATAGAAATGGTATGGAGGAGGGGCTACGCCCGACGCAGCTAAGCCAGCAAATCGTAAAATGGATCCACATACTTTAAGATCAGAAAAGGAATTTCATGAGATGCATTCAACAGACGAATCTCGTTCTTACAGAGACCATTACTATGAAACAAAACTTGGCTGGTCACCCGCGAAGGCAGACCGTGATGTGACTCTTAAAAACCGTCGAGCTCACGCACGTGATTACATGGAGGGATTACATTGGGTTCTTAATTACTACCACAATGGGTGCCCAAGTTGGGATTGGTACTTCCCCCATTTGTACAGTCCTCTTTGTACTGATCTTGTGAATATCCGTGAATTCTACGAGGACGAAAACGAAAGTGAAATCAACGAGGAAGGCTTTGCCACGTTCAAGTTTGAGCAAACAGAACCATTTCCCAGTCTCGCTCAATTGTTGTCTGTACTTCCAGCACAAAGCGCAACGCTACTGCCAGATAGTCTTGGAGAGCTCATGACAAATCCTGCATCTCCGATTGCAGAATATTACCCTACAGAATTCACCACCGACGCTAATGGAAAGCGCCAGTCTTGGGAAGCCATCGTTCAAATTCCTTTCATTGATGGAGGCAAACTTTTGGATGTTGTCACAACTGTCATTGATTCTAAAGGAGACGAAATGCTATCTGTGGCTGAGAGAAAGAGAAATGAACGTGGGCAGAGCAAATGTTTTTCTCCCGAAAGGGACAATGGTGCTACCGAGGCCAGTTTTCCGCCAGTTGTTGAACCCCCACCAAGAAGAGGAGATGGTGGTGGCAGAGGCCGTGGGAGAGGAAGAGGCCGTGGAAGAGGAAGAGATAGTGGACGCGGAGGAAGAGGCCCAAGAAGACAATCATTCTAGTTCGAAGTAGCATTGCTTGTGAATTTCAAAATAATTGCAAGAGTATTAAAACCCATAACAAGTCTGGCGCGTGGGATAAGACGGAGAAACATGCAATGCAATTTTAATCATAACAAAAATAGACATACAGCACTATTACTAATTAGTATGTTTTGTAGGCGATTTCCCAAAAGCATGGTATCAAACATCAGGATAGTTCGTAGAGGATTTTTTTAAGTTGAACCGGTGTCTATGTTTGAAGTACTGTACCCTCGACAAGATCTTCTCGATGATCACGAGAGTTGCACACAAACTTTCTGAAACCTCACACAAATCATTGCCAACTTTCTTTTGAGACCGTAGTGAAAATGGATAATGATGTTTTCCTGAAGGCCTAGCAAGAAGGAAGCCCAAACGAAAGCCTTCGTATCACTGGTACTGTTTGTTGCCTACTAGATAGAACATACAGAGTTGTAGACTTTATCACAAAATATTCTTGGTTAAGTACTAATGAGTGGTTTAAATAAAGATTAGATAATGTGAAGAAATTTTCTTCAACGCAACTCCAGAACTATGCATAGTAGAGCCTTGGACTCCTCATTCACAATATTTAATCCTAAACGATTCTGGCCTTGGCCGTGATGAACTATTAAAGAAATAGTCACAATGATCTAAATATTTCCCAGACGCTTGTACGAATTTGAATTGATTTTCTATATAATTAAATTGATTTATTTGACATCAGCAGAAGAGACTCGACTACGCTTTTTTCAGTCTCGATAATGTCCTTCTTAGGAGGAGAGCTCATGGCAGATAAATCTCCACCCTCTTTAGATAATGGTCGTTTCTTCATCGGCCTATTTTTTGTGTGTTCTTCTGATTTAGATGAGTCCGAAATAATCGAATCAACGTTTGACTCTACCAGAATAACTTGTTCTTCTTCATGTTCCTGCGTTTTTTCTGGACCTCTTAGCTTTTTGGGAAAAAATCGTAAATTTTCAGGGACCTTTTCTGCCCCATCTCGTGTGGGCCTCAAACAAAGTAGAAGTTCCTTTGTTTGAATGACTGTTGAATTGGAGTTTGATGCCTGTTGGTCATCACTGCTCGTGGAAGATGCATCATTTTTCTTTTCACTAGATGAGAAAACATCAGTCTGATCGTCATCAGTTGTAACTGTCCGAATAGACGACGTGACTTCGCACCAGATTGTAGTCAAATCATCTCGAATCAAACAGATATTGCATGTTGGGGCTAGCGGCCTTGGTCGTCCTGTTAATTGAAGAAATGGTGTGTCAGCGATGTGATTTGAAAGGTTTGATTTCCAGTTTCTTCAATCAATACTTACTATTCGATGCATCGCTTGTTGATAAAGCAGAATCTTCTCTGGACGGATCACTCTCTTCTCCGTCATCAGAGGCATTATCAACCCTCTTTCTCTTCTTCTGTCTATCCTCAACTCCTGCGAGAAGGGAGTTACACGACGAGGACGATGAAGTATCCTCCAGGTTTTCTATATTCGACATAAGAGCGTTCTTTTCTTCCCCAACTACTTCTTTTCCGATTTCGCTGGCTTTCATTAGTGATGATAGCCTTGCATCGGCATTGTTTGCAGTGACCGAATCACCAGTGTAGTCATCTGTGTGGGCAAATTTCTTGTTCTCCTTAATCTTCAGTTGTTCGTTATGGAACCGGACGTTTCTGCTCAAAGCATCATTGGCTTTCGTTAGGTTCTTCGGTTCAGATGAAGAAGAGGAGTCACCGTCACTATTTCCACTATTCTTTTGTTTCCCTGAGTTATTTGATACAGACCCTGATGAAACGTTGTCACTGTTACTAAGTGAAGACTGCATTGCAGAAAGACACAGAGTTGCGCCAGTCACTGAGGAGTTTGCGGCATCGTTGCCTCCCTCTGCAAGATTTAGAGTCTTCACCTTAACCACTGCCGGTGGAAATTGATCTGATTGCTCAGAGACAATTGCTGCGCTCAAGGTGTTTCCAAAGGCGGAAGACCTACCACTTTCATCTCCCTCCTTATTGTTGCTCTCTTCTAGAATTACCTTCTCGGCAGTAACAAGTTTCTTTACCAACGCAGAAAGCGCTGTCCTTGAGGTTGGAGTCAGGATATCTTCAATGTTTGCTCCAATCATGTGAGAAACCTTGTGGTGAAGAACACGTTCCACTTGGGTGCTACAAAATGTTATCGTGCCGTCATCTTTTATGGCGATGACAAGGTCGGGCAGAAGCGAAAGGATGACGGCTTGTCGCCGTAATCTGGCATTGGCCTTTGTCATTTCGGCAACCAGGGCCTTTTTCCTGGCTCGTGAAGTACAGGCAGACTTTCTGTTCGCAATTCTTTTCGCAGCTCTCTTCTGTTCAACTTTCCGTGCTTCCTTTAGAAGAATCTGAACTGCATGAGGAATTGGCTGACTCGTTTCTTGTAGAAGTTGGATGTGGCTCTCTGTAGATGCGTAGAAGATGGGAAAATTAGTTCATGGACAAGTGATATTAAGCACATTGCAGAAAATCCCATTACATAAACAACTTACCAAGTTGATTCAGCTTCCATGATCGCATCTGTAGTAACACTATCGGGCTGATATTATTTTGAAACAAACCTTGTCCATGCTGCTGGAATGGAGATGGTGCTGTCTGCTGGCTGAAAGATGGCGTAAGAGCAAGTTTAGTTTGCTGTGTCTGCGGCGCAGATGATGCACTCGACACCGAAACTGTTGTCTCCTTTTGTTGCTGTAGTTTTTGTTTCTTGACTCTGTTACAGACCTTCTTTCTCTTTGGTGGTGAAGGACTAACCTTTTGATCAGGCTGTTGTACAACAGTGGTATTTGGTGTCTTCGTTTCCACTGGAACCACCTTCGTCTCCTGAGGACTCGGTGCTGTTAATGGTTCAATCCTTGATGAGTCAGGTTGAATTATTTGATACATTTGCTGAGGAGGAGAGTTGGTAACAGGTGCTTGCATAGACTGCTGCTGTTGTTGATGGTTTGTTATTGCTTGTTGCTGCTTCAACATTAGGGTAAGTGCTTGTGCTGCAGAAAGAGATTGAGAAGAAGCCTGGCCTTCGTTGATAATCATACCATTTCCAACGCCACTTGCAGCCATGATGGCGGCGACTTGAGCTTGTGTTTGAGCATTTAGTTGGGTTTGCTGATGATGATGGAAGAAAGCTGCCATTTGTTCGTGCATGTTGATTCCTCCCATGCTTCCATTCACATGGTCATGATTAAATCCAACACCATTCTGGATGTTACTATTGTTTCCATTGGTCGGCATCATTCTCATCTGAGCCTGAAGGACTTGCTGAGCCGCGTTGGCTGCGGCTGCATATGCAGCTGCTTGGCCCATGTTGGAGTTCATAAACATCTGGCTTTGAGGACCTCCATTCTTTACCAGAGAAGGATGATTCGTTGCCTGTTGCTGAAGTAGCTGCATCAGAGGTTGATGGGTATGTTGTGCCTGTAATGAGTATGCCGACGCATTAGAAACGGGCAGCTGTCGTTGGGGGGCAATGATAACCGAAGTGGCGCCATTGACGCCAGATTCAGTTGCACCTTTGTTACCATTGCTTTCAATGTTTGACATGTTTAGATCGCGTGTATGTAGTGATGTTGTTATGCTTCACTTTGTTCTACTCCTGTATTTTTTGGAATAAAGTGATACTTCGATTCTCTTATGCTCGATGTGAAGTGGTTCACCCGTCAAAATGACTGTGTTTATGTAAGAATGTTGATGTGTAACAGCTGATTCAGGATCAGATTTCAATCTGTTTATGATTGCATCACTCGCATCAAAAACAATTCCTTAAAAGAATGCAGATGGCAACAGATGGTAATTTAAACTAAGGCCCATTTCAGTAAAAACATGTCTTTGAGTTAAATAAGAACAGCCTTTAGGGTGGATGAAACCGACTTTTTGAGCACCTGCTCTCGGCAGATGGTCTGATGAGAAGGATCTGGTATTTTGTGCGAAAACCGTGTCTCTGAGTTGTTAAATAAAATGGCCTTGCAATTTGGAAAAAACAGCTTGCTTCAAGCAGATGTCTAAAATGAGAAATAAATGATAACCAGATGCTAATCGAAATCGAATGATCTCAACTTCACACTTTCAGCGGAAATTCTATCGTAGGACTAATACAGAACTGACCACGGCATGCATCGTGTTATGATACTCATCAAAATTAGGCAAGTAGCAAGCTGAAAGCCCATCGCGACTAGAACTGGCCCTTTGATTTTATCTCATTCATGTAACACTTCTAGACAGCAGCAACTCAAAATTCGGTCCAATGTCAAGCAAGCAATGCCAGTACTTGTAGAAATAACACGCATAATATATATCTATTATTCAAACTCCTTTCCTTGTCATCGCTGCTCACTGATGAGCCAATCTCATTGCTTTCAAACAAAATCCTGTCCTGTCAAACAAAATTTTCACGCCCTGGACTGCATTATAAATCAGCCCATCGAACTGAAATACAAGAAGCAACTCGCGGCGCTTCACATTCAAGTTCAGAATGTCAATTTTAATTAGGATTCTGCTTGATTTCAATGTTCAATAAAGCAGATAAAGAATGAAGGCGATTTAATGGCATGAAAGAACAGTTGCGAAGTCAATCGACGCGAGTTGAAAATGTTTTCTGTTTTATGATGGACTTGATACCAACCACTTGAACTTTCACGTATTTGACTTTCTTGACTTCTTCTCCTTTTATCTTCTTTTGTTTTTGGTGTATGTAGTGAACGCAAAAGTGGATTAATTTTCAAAATTAGAAGAAGGCTGTTTGAAACGTTTTCTTCACTAACGGAAACAAGACCCGGTACATTCAACGCTGAACATTTTCATTTGAGAGGAACAACGATTAACGAAACCATTAAAAAAAAACAATAACTCTTCACATCGTCAAACACATGCTATTAGAACAAGTCATCTTGACTGAAAGCTGAGTTTCCAGCCAATTAACTTGTGTGGGAAGTGATGATGAAGCTTCAAGGCAATCGACAAGGCAATCGACAAAAAGAATTTCAATCCGAAGGTCCCTTTATGAAAAAAACAATTGTCTCCATTTTACTAGCTTTTGCATCTTTGCCACTCGCAACGATTGCAGCAGCACAATCGATAGGTGATACAGGGTTGTTTCCATTGCAAGGGACCACATATTTAGACCCACCCGAAGAATCTAAAGCAAGCACCAAATTAGAATCAAAAAGACATAATCCGGAACAAGAACACCTCGATAATGACTCTTCTCAAGTTACAAAATTAACTGCGTTAGCCTCTCGACAGGAAGGCTCGGAAACAAACGCAAGGTTTCCGCGTGTCATTGTTCCTGAAAATTCGCACCTCGAAGTCGCCGGTCATACGATTGGAGATTCACACCGTTCCGTCAAGTCATCCCAAAACTTTTTTGCGTCCGTTGATCTTGATGGCGATGGACAAATTCTCAAACCTGAATTATCCCACTTTCTTGCACAGATGATCGGAGGAAGTGCATTTGATGAAGCAAAAGAGATTGAAAATGAGGTTGGTTCCATCATGAACAAATTAGATTTGGAAGGAGACGGAAAACTAGAAATTGGTGATGTTCAAAGCTACTGGGAGAAGCTTGAAAGTCTGTTAACAACGGATGAAGTTGCAGAATGGATTGTACATGCTGGACAACTGCCAAAAGAAGTAGGGGAAATTTTTCGGGTTCACTCCGTTACGGGATATGATTTTCCGGAACTGGTTGAAAATAATGGGCATGCTCTCAAGGAGGAGTTAAATATTGACAAATCGTCATACCGGAAGAGGATTATTAGGGCAGTCAATAGTCGTCTATTTGGTATTGGAACGGTTCCTTCCACTGTGAAAGGAATTGAAGCTAGGGTTGAGAGCTGTTCGACTATTGCTTTGCATTGGGAAAAAGCGCATGCTGACAACTTGCCTGTACATAAGTACAGGGTAATGCGGAGAAAAATTGGCGGAGAGAGCAGGACAAGTCCAAAGCCAGGCAACCACAGCAAAGTCTCTGCAAATCCTTCAAAAGCGGTCGAAGTATCAGAAATGTGTAACGCGGTAGAGAGCGACGTGCTAGATTTAGATGATGATGTATTTGATCACTATGGAAGTGAGGTAGTGGTCAGCAAGAAGGACTTTAAATCGTGCGAGCTACCAAAAATGAATTTTGATTCTGTTACTATGACCCATACGGCATCAGAGTGGAAACTTGTGTATGACGGAAGTGAACAAGAATGTGTGGATGGCGGTCTTGAACCTGGTAAGGGCTATATTTATAGAATTCAAGGATGGAATCTAGTTGGGAAGAGTTCCTGGAGCGTCTTGGACCCATCAGATCACTGGATAAGTCATGGCTGCCATTTCGTTCAAGATGTAGACGATGGCAATTCTGCATTTGATAGATCAAACAATGCCCTGAACGCGACAAAAACACAGAATCAGGAGCTGCCTTCCTTCTTTTTGAGATTCTTCCGGAGGGCGACTGCCTGGGGCACATTCCTTGTAAATGCAGTTATGACACTCGCTGCATTATCCACCGCTCTCATGAGGTATAGGCGGTCCACCATCACATCTACAGCTGCCAAACTTGAGCCACTCATTCCATGGATCTTTCGAAGGATTGATAAAATGTTCAACGAAATCTTCGGACTTCAAATTGTGCCGGAGAGCTTTATGATGGAAAATCACGACAAGCTGCAGGAACACGACAATGCAGTCAAATTGGTTGGATTAAACGGCTACAGAAACGGCTGTAACGCCCCTTCTGCTCCTGCGAATTTGTCAGATCGGTCCGCCAGTGTTCGAGCACACCCAGAGCGCGACATTCAACGGTTTCACAGTGAACCGAATCTTACATCGAATCCAGATATACTGCCTAAAGCTTCAAAAGGAAAACCTACCAAAAAATCACCATTTTCGCGGAGGCGCTCCCCTAAAATTAAGTTGGGAAAGACAGAAATAGGTGCATGTGCTCATGAGTCTAGCCAATTTGACCTTATGCCTTCAGTGCCAGAAGAAAAAAATTCCATACAACCATCAGATCATGCATGTATCAAACAAACTACCAAACGCGGTAATATCTTCAGGATTGCCTCTATGAGCGGTTTGGAAAAACTCCAAATTCCGGAAAGTGCCAGCGTTAGCTGCACTTCGAACAACTTAATTACTCAATCAAATGTACAGCAATTAAAGTTGAAGGCTCGCTCGATATCTTTGGACAGCTTTGAAGAAGTCGACAACGAGATAGAAAACCACAATCTCTGCAATACATGTTCAAAGAAATACAAGTTCCCGAAAAGATGCCGCCACCACTGTGCTAAATGCGGCTCGACATTCTGCCACAAGCATGGCAACACAACACACAGTAATTTGATTGCATGCAAGGTTCCAGGAACATGCGTATGTAACGTATGTCTCGACAACACAATCAAGTACACGCAGCATAATTGAAATCGTTCAATCATCTGACATTACTCAATTTTAGATGTACAACTATTATAATTATAGCAATGTTTTGCAGCTGCTACTGCTAGACTAGTAGTTTTTGTAGCTGTTGACAGTTCGTTTCGCAATTCAATTACATTTGAATTTGCCAACATCTTCTTTTGCATATTATTAGATTATTGGAATTATTAGCTAAATTTCTCGTATTTTTAAATGAGAGCAGAGTGAGAGCAGGTCAATGCGCTCCTCAAGGAGCGCCTGCATCGATAATTGTGTCTGCACCCGTTTGCGCTCTTCCACACTCCACACTCCTCCACACTCACAACCAAACCCCTCCTGGGTATGAGGTAAAACTACACCCTGCTCCCTAGGCTTTACAACCTAGGCAAGTAGTCCTTTGCGGGACATTATGCTATTTGTGGGGGCTGGTAAAATACTTGCACACGCAGATAGCAGTT
>Ga0306864_1000191_pt1 | contig 29520 bp, 26 predicted proteins | sample AntRauTorckE5430_FD_190448 | JGI IMG/M metagenome (GOLD analysis project Ga0306864, IMG submission 190448) | Saline lake microbial communities from Rauer Islands, Antarctica - Metagenome Torckler E5 #430 (v2) (version 2) | ecosystem: Environmental > Aquatic > Non-marine Saline and Alkaline >...
CATCAGGCTGCAGTTCCAATTATAGCTTTGGCACGCGAATGAAACGGCAGCGCTTGATATGAATAAATTTAGAGTACATATGCTAAAGCAAGCAATACTTCCTTATTTTTCTGAAGCAGAGTGGCAACATAAAAATCCCATGCCGTACAAATACCTTGAAAAGGTTTTGTCAAGTACACTCAACAATCTTTTTGTAGGAAAGATTGGAGAAGAAATCTGCTCAGTCTTTTCCTTTTCTTACACTGAATAGAGAGGCAATGACGCAACCGTGATGTTGCTATGGACAAAGCATAGTCGTCACAGAAATGGGTTAAAAAGGTTTTGTCAAGTACACTCAACAATCTTTTTGTAGGAAAGATTGGAGAAGAAATCTGCTCAGTCTTTTCCTTTTCTTACACTGAATAGAGAGGCAATGACGCAACCGTGATGTTGCTATGGACAAAGCATAGTCGTCACAGAAATGGGTTATCGACTCGTTTGATACATGAAGGGATTCAATTCCTAGTAGACGACTCGTACGTTGTGTCAGGAACAAGCGCTACCGAGTGTGTAGTGGACAACTTTTTGCCAGCCAAAAGTGGCGGGAGGGCAATGGACAATTTGGTGCAGCTGCAAATTTTACGGAAGACTCTTGAGGAGAAGTCTGAGCAGAAAGGCACTTGATGTGACAGTAATTGGAAAACGCGTATTGAAGATGACATTATTGAAAATAGACAAAAGGTGAGCCACCAATTGCTGGAGATGGATCATTCTTTGATAGGAACTCAATCTCAGTTATCCCATTTTGCGACTTCTTTAAATCTTTCAAATGTAGGGTCAGCGGATGCGACATCGTCTTCACTATCTCTTCTACTACAGATCCAAAATCTCAATATGACAAGCTCTTAGACATCTTACAAACACAAGAAATTTCTTCTTGCATCAAGAGATGAACGCTTTTGGTGTTGGCTAATTGAAGTGGATGTAAATTCTATTGTTGACTTGAAAGAGGCCGTGGCTGACATAAAGTTTCTAGAAAATGACTTGGTACAAGGCAATGGTTATGATGGCGTGAAAGGCTTTAAGCGCAGGACTTCTATAAACCTTGTGCTAGAAAGTGACTCCGTTTATAGCAACAACAACGATGAAGAATCATTTGGTAGCTGAATGCTTAATTAAAAATATTAGTTTATCACGTCGTCTAAAATTACCTGCGATCCACTATGCCTCAAAAAAGCTCAGAAGGCACACGTTCATGTTATTTTACTACCTTCACATTATTGCATGACAACTTCACTCGACCCTTCGAATACGAGCAATGACTTGTCAAACAGCATGATTATGAGCTCTATTGATTTCTGTAAGTGTTGTTTGACGAATATTTTTGGTTCTCGAAAACGGCACACAGTAACACTACGTGTACTTGCAAAAGCCCGCAGCAAAAGGCTCACACCATCCTGCACACCACCTTCCGTTCATACTTATTTTTCAAGGCGAAGAAAACTATTTGCACTACTATGGAATTGTAAACGAGATGTGCCTCATTGAAAGCATCTCTACATACATGTTTATAGACCAATCTAAGGTAAATAGTTCATCATCTACCCATTGTAAAGGACATCCATCTTCAGGGCTGCAACGAAGGGAACGCGCTAGGTGCAGAATATCTTCATGCTTACAGCTAACCAAGGCTACCTTCCCACACATGGTGCCTGACCTAAGCATATCAAAAATGTACTTTGCAAACGCCTTCCTGCTATCCGTTCCATATTGGGTATTGATAGGGACACCAATCTTATCACTCAACGATTAAATCGTTTCAATCTCTCTGAAATGTTGAACAAGATCATTGTTCCTACCCCCTGGCGCATGGGCGAACAGATAGCTAGGAGCTGGCCATTTCGCTTCGGCAATATGTTGCGCCCTTTCAAACTCAATCTATTCACGACTTGATCCTTTTTCACAATGCCGAAGAAAAATTACTGTAGCTTGACATTCAACTGATGGAGGAGGGTCTTTGGGTTTGACTTGTTTTCTGATACGATCAACTATTGAAGCGCCCGTGATTGCTTCTGTGCGTTCTTTCTTTGTAGAGTGATAAAATAGTTCTACCTTGATGGAAGGCTGGTAGAGGTATGATTGAAATTCTTTTCGCCACATCTTGAGGTCTAGCTTTTTGTGTTTGGAATGTTTGAGGTGCTTGGTCGTAAGATCAACTTGATTTGCCGTTCAACAGATCTTACAAAGCCACCAATAGTAGCATATCAAAAAGCCTCTTGGTCACTGATGATAGAGGTGTTTCTTTGGAATTGGACTGTTGTGAACGATTGCCCGGATAGAAACGCAGATAGCATGAAATCAGATAATAGAAGAAGGAGGAACATGTTCTTGTGCACATTTGATGAATCTATATTTGAAGAATCAGCCACTCTGCTCTTTAGTCAGCCACTCCTGCTTCTTTAGCAAGATTGTTGTGGCTCCTTGTTGATGTCACGACATCGTCTCCGTTGCCGACAACAAGGGGAGATTGCTCGTTTTGATGTTGCATTATCAGTTAGTTCAGAAATGTTTAGATTCAAATGGACACTTCAACGCTCACTCTGATAATACGGAATACCGACGGATGGTGGGTGGTCAAGATTCTTAAAGAGATGCTTAAAGATAATAATAAAGGAGAAGACCGCGATTGATTCCTGCTCTCGGCTAGGATATTTTAATAGTACTCTTGCTTTAGCTTCCATTTTCGAATTTTTTCGTAGCATCCAATGCTCATTACATCATTATCTACTAGCTAGCTGTAATATTGAATGAGTCCATAGCTCATCATCGCCCCATTACCACATCAAAAACATGTTGACTACCCCAATTTAATAACGACCAAAACAAATGAATAGGACCGATTCTTCTGAATTTATTGGACCTGACTGCCGTCTTTGTTTTTCTTCAAAGTAGTCATTGTAGCGCTCTTCATTCTTCAACTTTGAGGCAGCCTTGTTTCCTTTGTCTTGGACGACGAATCGATATCTTTCTTGGACGAAAGAACCCTAGGAGCGTAAAATAAACACCAAGCTCGCCAACACCACTGTTCCTTGCAGCCGTAGCTACAGCTGCGCCAGTGTCTTCCTTGAAACATTCAAATTCGCCACTTCAAACAAAATGCATTACATCGCTCTCATCGCCTTGGTGAAACACTTTGGGAAACGACAACCTTTCTATAGAATAAATAAGAGACTCGAACACATGTTGTCGAAAAATGCTGCTTCGTCGTTGTGTATTTCGCCGGCATAAGTAACCCTCCACATCAGGTGTCGGTATCTGTTTCTTCATGAAGGCATCAACTTCTTCAAATTCAATCTAGCCATTAATGTTTTTATCAGCGGCTGCGAATATGTCTTCAGCTCTCTCTCAGTGACGCTGGTACCGAACTTTTGTAGAACACCCATGAGTTCTTGAACAGAGATAGAGCCTCCACCATCCGTATCAAACAAATTGAACGTCTCCTCGAGCCATTTTTGTGATCATTCAAATCCGTTTGTGTTTCGTCTTCATTAGCGGAGACGTCGTCATCAATTTGGTCTCTCAAAATGTTTTCTGCGTCTTGAATGTAGGCTAGAGATTCCAAAACTTCGCCGAACCATTTATCGATAATGACATCAGAGCCATACCAAACTTGGGTGACACTATCCGCAATAAGCTGCCCTGCGTAAACACTATTCGTAATGTTGATTTGAGTGGCTCCTTTGATATAAGCAGAGCCAATTGGGGCAATACCATTCCCATCTGCCTCGCGCTGCTCCTTTCCTGCAACCATCCCATACGATTGCAACGTCAAGGAGCTATTACTCCCCCAAGAGCCACCACCAGCGTATCCTTGAAATAAAGTCCTTGAAAGCGCTAGTTGAAAATCTTCAAGGCTCCGCTAGTAACGTATGATATGCCGTCGGGCGGGGATAAAGTTAGCGTTCTAAGAGTCACAATAGCAAGGACATCGTTAATATCTATTCCAAGTTCTGATTTGAGGGATGTTGAATTCTTGTAATGTTCCGAACCAAATCCAACAGCAGCTCTACGGGAATCGAAGATGAAATGAAAAGCATCCAAAGGACACAGTAAAGGTTGGGAAAGGGTGAGTCAACATACAATATACGGTAATGTGTGAAATTGTCTCATCCGATAAAATTGTTAAAGACAGTGCAGCAGCACACACATCTGTGACAATCTTACCTTGCCAGCCAGCCATCTACACTATATCTGATCAATATGACCTTGGCAACAGCGTTTGGTCAAAAATCAGCCTTGACGCGTAATTTGTTTCAAGTACCAATGATAAGATTCTGCATCGGGAGGCATACCTTGACTATTTGAAAGTCCAAGCAAGGCTGCAGTTAATTTTAAGTTACGCAATCCGCCATTCCAACCGTTAAGCCAGTCAGAGCGTTCAACGGGGAGGACATGTATATTCTCATCCTTCCAGCACCCCGCGACCAACCAGATTGGGAGCAAGGGAACCCTCACAGGTGCAGTCTTCTGTCGATGCAGCAAATCCCGGAAAAATGAGAATGTGCGTACAATATTTCCTCGCCGCGGTAGCAATCCCTTTGCTTTATACGTCGGCCTTCACGATCGGGGATGGAATTATTATTCTTCGTCTCTGCAATCTCATCAGCCATGGTATCGTCCAGTCCCAGTGATTCTTCACAAATCTATACTGTCCGACTGACTGACAATTTTTCCCGCCGCCGAACGTGTCGTTCCCTAGGATGGAGACACTTCGAGCAACAGTGCCACGACGAAGGCTGAATGCGGCAGCAACGGCCACGCTTGATACGCTCAAGACCAGGATAAACACATGACGCATCGTTCCGGTATTCGTTCTTATACTCGGTAATTTGTTGAATGGGAATGAACTTGCAGATTGGTTAGAGGGTGTTGTTTGTGCGCTTATTTTATGGACCTTGTAGGTCGTAGTTTGTGTGTTCTGCGTGTATCTGTATGTTTTTTTGTTTATGGACACTGCGTTCTTTGTAGATGAACATAATCCAAAAGAAGGTGGGACTCTAACTATTTTTGAGAACATGCTTTGCTCACTCATAACTCTCACCACTCGCCGCTTTTCTTGATACGCTGGTATTAACATTCAAATACTGTAGTGCAAAACACTCGCGCACAAATTGGTGATTCGATCCATGAACATTTTCAAAAGTGGAGGGTATCCTTTAAAAATCAAGAGTCATTCCCTTTTTTCGAAATGGTTCGGTGAAAGTGGTAGATTGATTCCTAGATTAGTTGGAAGGATCAAGGAGATGGTGGAGGATGAGCCAGATGCGCTCTTTGTTCTTTTGATTGATGAAGTGGGGATTCTGGCAGGTAGTTGTGTATCTGGTGGAGGTGTGGAGCCAAGTGAGGGCCGTTAATTCGTCATTGACGACTTTGGATTCTATTAGATAGTTTCGGAATGTGTTGGTGTCTAGTACTATTAATATTACAGAGTGTGTTTATGAGGCGTTCGTCGATCGAGTGGATTGACCAGGGGATGTCTTTTGAAATTGGAACGGGCGGAGATTTTGAATGGTGAAGATGATGGAAACGAAAACAGGGATGGATTGTCCAGTGGTAAGATTCAGAAATTTGAAAAGGTTACGAACAATGGCAAGCAGAGTGCAGTCGGGGACGCAAGTGCTGGCTCGCATCCTTGCCTTTCTCAAAGTCTGTTAGAATGTGCCACACTAGCAAAGGGATTGAGTGGAAGAGCTTTGAGGAAACTTCCGTTTCAGAGCCTTGCATTTCACGTTCAGTGTGCACCAAGCGATACCGTATCAATGGCTCACTTTCTAGTAGCACTAAAGTCGGGGATAGAACGGAAAAGTCAATGGGGATATATACTACTCCATAATGTATAGTTGGTTATTGTTTATATGTATTTGTATGGACATCAATCGGAACGTGATGAATCTATACGATTAATGTTCTAATTGTAGATGCAGGACGGAACCTTCCGCAAATGTTAGTGTAATATGGATTGTTTCATCAAGATCTTCGACATTTGACCTGTCTATCTTGTATTATGTGTTGCTACGGAATGGATCGTCTATTGACTTAGTTACTGTAAGACCATCAGTGAGCATGGCCTTAGCAGCCCTTCAAGAACGAGAGGATTTTCCACTGAAAATGGGTGCCTCTCCAGAACGAGAGGACTTTTCACTGTTGATGTAGTCAAAGCTTCGAATAGCTTCTCCAGTCAAGCTACTGTCCAATCCAGAATAAGAGGACTTTCCAAACTAGTCAGAGCTTCGAATAGCTTCTCTAGTCGAGCTACTATCCAATACAGAACGAGAGAACTTTCCGTGTAGTCAGAGCTTCGAACGGGAGCTTCTCTAGTGGAGCTATTATCCCTACGATACCTGCAGCCTTCGCAGCCTTTGTAGTGTTTTTAGTATAAGTGGCCTTTGTAGCCTTTCCAGAACGAGAGAACTTTTCATGGAAGCCAAAGCTTTCAGAAAGAACGTTCGATACTTCTGAGTCTGAGTCTGATCCTGATTCGGTGGAGCTAAAAGACATTTCAAAATAAGAAGACTTTCCACTGTAGTCAGAGCTTCCGGAGTAGGGTCCATAGAGTCTGAGTCTGATCCTGAATCGGTGGAGCTAGAAGACTTTCCAGAATATGAAGACTTTCCACTGAAGCCAGAGCTTTTGGATCCAATGATGAATCAGTGGAGCTCGTAGATTTCCTGGAATAATAATAAGGATTAGAGTCCATAGAGTCTGAGTCTGAATTAGTGGAGCTAGTAGACTTACCAGAATAATAATGAGGATGATGGTGATGGTGATAGGACTTTCCACTGTAGACGCTATACTGTGGAGATTATGGGCCATGGGACGGAATGGAATTTGCGCAATGTAACGACCGAAGTAGTGGTGCCATTCAATGCGCCGGAGTCCTGGCTCTACACACCTGACAAAAAAATGTTTTATAAATAATCTTTCGGTGCTAAAGTTTTTGATCCTTTTAACTTCAACAGCATCTGCGTGGTAAACATGCAACTTGAAAACACATTTGGTGACAGAAGGAGAGATGCTGTGGAGATTCTCTATAAAATTGGATATGACGAAGACGAGAAGATGAGTATAATGGAAGAATCATTTGACCATGCAGGATATCTGCGTTGGCATTTTTCACTATAATACCACCTAGGCCATGTGAAACATTCTTTTTTGCTTTTTAGACACCGTTGGTTACTTCAGGAGCAATTGCATCTTAGCTATAATACCTCCCGGTGAATATTGGAGATCATGCGCCTCCTGTTATTATTGCATGAGACGAGATGGGCATTACTTCTTAAATTGTTGAATCCACAAAATAGTCTCATCTTGGATTTGCTTTTACCTGCTCCTCCTCTCAAAGACAAATTTCGCATGGATGGGGCATAGACAACAGCAGGATAATTCGGAATGATCACCGACTCGCTAAAATCCCTCAATGTACGCCAGGACTCATCGGGATAGACAATTGCACGTAAGTTTATGATACATAGAGTTGCATTCCCATAGGCGTGTCTTACAAAAGGATATTGTTCACCAACAATTGCAGGGGACTTGCTTTGCTCAAGTCAACAACAGGCTCTATCTGAAATGGAGAGCTTTAAACATTTCAAGGGGGTAAGCCAATCCAGAACGGCGACGAAGGATTTCAGTGCAGCATACGTCTAAGTCTCTCTGTTCTTCTCGAAAATTTGAAACAATTGTGAACTTTGCTAGGGATAAATGAGGAAACTCACCATTGGTTGCCAACAAAGGTAGCGAGAATAAACTGAAGTTATCTTGTCCTTGAATTGTGTTATATCTATTCTCTTGATATCGTGATGCTGAGTAGGCCTGTGAGAGTCAATCTTGATAGAGACCACCAGTACTACAATCTATCTAAAGTAAATATTTATCTTTCAACTTTATTAAATGAAGTGAATTTACCGTATTTCCTCCATCTTATGGGATTGTATTGAAGTTTACTTACATATACTTTCTAAATATTGTTGCACTAACTATCGAGCGATAAAGCCATTATAGGCCATTATACAATACGCATCATTCAATGTTCAGTCGGATGAAGGCACTGGTAAATGCTTTATGCATCATATTTTAAGTGGAGAATATATGCAAGATTGAATTGTAGTTGAGTTACTTTTTTCACGTCGAGTTATAAGGCAATCCCTTGATAATGACACTGGAACAAGGACTGCTAGTTTTAGGACACACGGAACACGGAGAGAACACTTGTGCCTTCACAGAAAGTATTTCCCACTATATATCAAATTGCACAAACATTATAGTTTTGCATTAAGTAACTTTAGAAAGAAAACTATGCATTTTCGTTCATGAAGTAGAAAGTCTGAAATACCTGTATTTTCTCATGTTTTAGCTGCCGCCTTAGTATGGATTAATACTAGGTACGCTAGAGGTATACCCTAATATGTAGTAGCTGCAAGAAAATTCTTTTTAGTGAGCTTTTTAGCCCTAAGATTGCCAAATCTGGATTTGTCTATTGACTTGTAGGCATCATTGCGAAGTTCCATTATGCGCATGATGCACCCTCCTACAGCAGGAAGTTAATGTTGAAGTATTTAGGGCGAAGTCAACCAATTTTTCTGATTTTTAACATATCCAGATTATCAGTGGAAATAGGAAAAGCTCTCTGAATTTGGCTGAAGCAATGTCCATGCTACGAACCTACTTTTAGCATGGCACGATGTCATGCCGAGCTTGAAATTTCACTTCAATCTTTATGGAAGAACAAATGTTGCGCGAAGAAGAGAGAAGACCGTTGACGTTAGTGACACTTCTACAAATCTAAAATTACTTCAAACTTCAAACACCAACAACAAACTTCACGTATTTCATCATAATTTCCTCTCGTCAATTCATTTTAGCATTTCTTTCATCCCTGAAAACATACCGAAAATGAAGTGCCTCATTGGAATTACTACTCTCTGGTCCTTGTCTTCAAGTCAGGCGTATGCACCTAACGCAGCACGTTCTAAAGCGGCTAAAAGTCTCAAAGCCGCAGAGAGTAAACTTTCTCGACAAGATTTTTTGTATGCTGCTGCTGTTATAACTACTGCAACATCTTTGGTTTTTTCACCTCTTGAAGCTGCTCAGGCTAGAGGTAGAGCAACTCTAGAATTTGCATGTGATAGATACTACCCACGCCTAGAAGCAGGAGGAGCGTTTTACGCAAGTGATCTAAAGAAAGCAATCGAAAAGAATGATTGGGCAGCAATCAAGGTACGCATCCCTTCCAGTGCATCTTTGCAACACAGCATGCTTGTTTACAATGAATAAACTAACAGCCTTGATGGAAAAGTTTGCAACCCAAGAGCCTCCCAAAAGGAGTAAGGAAGACAAAAGCAAGGCTGATGGAGGTATTGCTGAACGAGCTGCCCAAGCAGGAGGTTTCTCGAATGCTAGAGTCATCACAGCAGCAGATCTTTGGGCAGCCTCATTTTCAGATAACTCAATTTCTACCAAAACTAAGCAAATGAAGGAACAAACTGCAATTCTTGCGGAGGTCGTTGAGAAAATCAATATTTCTGCAAAGTTGGCTCTTGGTGAAGAAAAGCCAAGCGGAGGATTCTTGGGTTTTGGCACAAAAGCTCCATCTCAGGCTCAACTAGCGAAGGAAGTTAGGGAATTATACATTAAGGGGGGAAACTCTTGGAACCAGTATGTTTTCCTTGCGAATGACGACCTTCCTATCCAGTTGAAGAGATTGCCATACTTGTAGATACTACATCAGGATTTTGCTTCAGGCACAAATCGAGATCGTCATCGATACACCATAATAATATTATGCCACCGGCTTAATGATAGAACTTTGAAGATACTGTAGCAACAAGAGTTTCAGATTATTCATAGAAATTGCTAGCTCTAGCAGCTACAACAACAGTAGTAGTAGGTAGAATAGTATTAAGTTATTAGCTCTCGCAATAATAATTAATGACTATATTTTAAAATCATTTTGCTGTAACCGTGACAGGTAGGGTAGGTCGATGATTATCATTGTCAAAGAAATAATCCTCCAACCAGCTCCAACAACAAACAACATAAAATACTAACAAGCAACAAGCAACAAAAGCGTCACTCGTCACAGATAATTCACTTTCCAGCTCTTTCCACACATCTTCATCTACTCAATCTGAAAGTTCCACAGACTCGACATACATCAGTTATCCACAGTAATGAAATTTCTATTTGTTATTCTTTGCCTCCTTGATGCAGCCAGCGCTTTCACTATGAAACAAGGGCTGAAATTGAGCCCACTCGTTTCAAGCTACGTGAAAGCACCAAGACCCATCAAATACAATACCAATTTGAACATGGCTCAAAAGCTAACCAACGACGAATTCTGGGAGGCACAAAAAAGGATGGCCGGAAATCTATCAGACGCAGTGAACGAGGAGGAGAAGAAGGAAAGAGCGTAAGTTATACTAGAACATCATACTTTCGCCTGTTGTATCTATCTTATCTTTACCATTGTTTCATTTCTCATCGTCACCTTTTGATTACCCACTTGAAATACAGATCATCTAGGAAAAAGTATCAAAAACAAGTATCTTCTTTGGTATCAGAAACACTATATTTCAGCATCATAATATTCAGCGCCATTTGGCTATTATCACCAAATCCGTTTACAGCCTTATCTTACATGCTTGGTGCAATCCTCGGAACAGCATACACTTACGGATTGGGTAAATTTGTCGAGAGTATTGGAGGTAGCGCATATGATGCAGAAGACGTAAAGGGATCTGGTGTTGGATCGGCCCGTTTCGCATTTTTGATTGTCTTATTTATATTTGTCGGCAAGTTTAGATCCGAAGGGTTGCAGGAAATCCCATCTATTATGGGCTTCTTCACGTATCAGATATCAACACTGAGTCAGGGACTTAAAGATGCAAATTCAGATGATTTGTATTAGTAAAGCTATCGTCGGCAACTTGTGTCAACATGTCAACGCTAATATGGGAATTACACTTGACACGAGGAAAGTGTCGGAATATCTTTTTCCAACAGTTCTGGTTTCTAGATAGACCGCCTACATGCGCATAGTTAAAAAAGTGTTATAGAATAATCCTACTGATCACAATGGATTGAGTTGTCTTTTGTTGTATATGATTATTGCACCGTTTGAGACCGCAGAACAATCTTCTATGCCTTGAATCATTCATTGAGTCAGAAAGGCAATTCAGAAATCGCGATTCTTTGTACCTACCTACCATGTCTTCTCTGTAAGATTTATTAGATTCTTTCTCACGCTTATCCTACCATACTTTAACATTGAGCTCAGGAATTAATGCACAATCCTTTTATTTCCAAACCTGATTTGATGAAACAAATCCAAAAAGCATTTTGTTCACTCCAAAATGGAACTAAATAGGCCGAATAACATAAGGGGTAAGGGAATTGGATTTCTTTGTGTGAAATGTCCACTGATCAACTGGACTGCATCCGTAGAAATGCGTGGAAAATGTCTCACAATGGCTTGCCAAAGGGGCAACATTTACACACTATTACATAAACCGCGTTCGAATCATCATACGCGGAATATATACGAGCGCTACGATAGAAATAGGCCTTTTATTTTGCCAACGGCTAAAAACAAATTTCAGATCGAATTTTTGGAAAGAGGTGCATCATCATCAAGATCCACCAACGCTATCCAGCCACAATCAACACTTCGAACAAACAGAAGTACACAAACAACAGCAATAAGAGACTACTGTCCAAACGCATATAAAGACTAAAGCCATGAGTTCCGACGAAGATAGCTTGAACAATGATAACTACATCAGCGAGGAGGAGGAGGTGCCTCCTCCTAAGAAGAAGCGTAAGCCTAAGAAGGATCCTAATAAGCCCAAGAGGAACATGAGTGCTTTCTTCTTGTACTCCAACGCTAACAGAGCCCGTATCAAGGAAGACACACCAGGAATTGCCTTCGGAGAAGTTGTAAGTGTCAAGGATATGCTGCCGAAGTTTGTCATGTGCTATCAGCGTATGGTGTTTGATCCCGTGCACTTGCATATCAACGAATCTTGTTTATGGAGGTCTGCACGATCGCTGAACTGAGATGTTTGAGTCTCTTTGTGTTTGAGCAGTGACCGGATTTGGATGTGAATATGATTTGTCATTATGTGCGCGCGTTGAAATTGTGGTTGTATATTATGGCCGCTACTTGTGCGAGGTGACGCCACTAGCTTCACCGCGGTAGAGATCCTTCATGCTTTCATCACGGTGCCTCTCTTCGTGCTTTCATCGCGTATTACATCGTCTCTCGACAGCTCTCGCTTCTTTTCAGCGAGGGATCGTTCGCAATTCTTCAATTCGCGCGATAATCGCGCGAAGAGCGACGACACGTGGGGGCCTCTCATTTTCTCGAAAAAATTCGCGCTCCTTTTTCTATTTCTCACCATTTTTCTATCTTCAATACCGTCCTAACTAGGCAAAGGTACTTTCGAAAGAATTCAAGGCCATTACTGTAGACGACAGGGCAAAATGGGACAAGCTCGCAGCTGAGGACAAGGAACGTTACCAGAGGGAAATGGAAACCTACGAACCACCTTCATCAGATGAAGAGCAGGTTACCAGGAAGAAGAAACAGAAGAAAGACCCAAATGCTCCCAAGAGGAACATGAGTGCATACTTCCTTTACTCCCAGGTAATCCGCCCTACCATCAAGGAGGATCATCCCACTGCAACTTTTGGCGAAACTGCGAAGGTAAGAACAAATTTTGAAACAAAAAGACGATCCCATTTTTCACTGTCATTAATCGTCTCACACGTAATTTGAACAACAGCTCATTTCCAAAAGGTACAAGGCTTTGACTGAGGACGAAAAGACCAAGTTCAACAAATTGGCTGCTGAGGACAAGGAACGCTACCAGAAAGAGATGAGAACTTACAAGGGTGAAGATTCCGAGTAGATTTTTTCTTTTGAGCCTTGACAGATCAAACTTGGCTCAAAAAGAATGTTCATTTTCTATTTGAACGACGGGGTTGACAATGTAGGACTACGCTCGATCACATTCTATGTAGCGTATAGTTGGTAAATCAACTTTTACTGAGGACGATGTGAAGCGCGTGACCCTATCTTGTGCAAAAATTAAAATAATTTCAATTGATGCAGATCTATTTTTGAATTCCTAGCTCATTCCTATCACGACGTTTTTAGTTATTCTCATTCGCGCCAAACCAGGCGAAAGTTATTATTGAGATTGAGCAGTTGGGACGTTGGGAAAAGATGATATAAGATAAGATGGAGCAAACATTGATTTCCAACCTGCATTCTTCCACATATCATCCTTGTTCCATTGTATCAAAACAACAGAAAATAGGCACCGTGACGCGTAGTTGATATTGTCATGAGATTATCCGATACGACAAGTGCTATTCAATTATCTAGTTCCTCACCACCTTTATTTTTGACACTGCTCGTACGAGTACTGCTTCTCGCTTGTTTTCGACCAACATCTTCATTGGTGATACGCACACATCAAGCTAGTCAAGCTTTGCATCACAGTTCCACTATGCAACGGCGCCAAAAGAAATCCCTGATGAATGCAAAATCGGTTGAAATTAACGAAGCAGTAGAGGTGAGGGAAATTCTACCTCATGAAGCAAAAGGATTTATATTTGATATCGATGGCACCTTGGCAGATAGCTGGAAATTGGGATATGACGCAACTCAAGTTGTGCTGAAGAACAACAATATTCCGCTCATTGATGAAGATTTATATCACGAATGCACACGATACTCTACTCCAGATAGACTCGCACGGCATGCAGGTTTGGATCCTGATAAGGACGAAGAATTTTGGACAGTAGGGGGGAGGCTCGCAGACGAGTTTGACAAGCTATATGTTGGCTTGGTAAGCACCGAGACTGCAGGATTTTATGAGGGAGTTGAAGATTTGATTCTGAAAATACCAAACACCAACGAAGGAGTTCGAGTTGCAGCATTGACAAATGCCTGCGTAGCTTACGCTCACGCTGTGCTGAAAACGAATTGTCCCAAGACTCGAGGAGAACTTGGCGCAGAGGGGATATACGAAAGGTTTTTATCAATCCATGGTGCCGATACAGTGCCTAATCCTAAACCCAATCCCGATGGCTTGCTCTTATGTTGCAAAGAGATCGGGATCTCACCAGATGAATGTGTCTATATTGGCGATAGCCCTTCCGACGCTGTGGCTGCAAAGGCGGCCGGGAGTGTGGCGATAGGTGTCCTGTGGGGATCTCATCCTATAGAATCCTTAAAAAAGGCGCCTTTTGATTACTTGTGCAATGATATCGATGAACTGAAGAGATTGTTGATGCCAGAAAATTAATGCTTTGGCATGTTTCAAGTTAAGAATCGTTCAGTTTAATATTAGTTGTGCAGCATTTCGTGGTTGCTGGTCTGGGCCAATAATTGTATTGCAATAGAAAAAAGAAAATATTCTCAAATAGTCAAAAAGACACCAATCTGTACTTTGTGACCTTCATCAATTATTATCACAACAACAACATGAGTTCGTTCACATTCTTCATGATTGATTGTCTCTTGTCTGACTGTCTATTCTTGTTTGAAATTTTCACGGGATTTGAATTTTCAAATTTTGTAGGAAAGTCGAGGTAAGAATCGGTATAACCCACCTTGTGGCGTATACACTATACCATGATGACGTAACGTGGTGTGCAACTTCAAACTGAACATAGGAAATTTGCCTAGGTATCTTCTATCTTCCTATCTTCTCCATTTCCCATCTTTCATGCTTATTGCCAACTATAGATACTACTACTACTGTTGTATTGTATCTACGATCACCCAAGAGCCGAACAAGACACATTGGGGGACCTCTTCAGCAGACCATGAATTGGAGGCTGAGCTCGAATATCATTAACCTGATTGGAGATGGAGATTGGGACAACGTGGAAAGAAGACTAAACTCAAAAAATGGACCGATGAGGAAAGAAAAGAAGAAGAGGTTTGAGGAAATGCGAAGAAAAGATATTTTGCTATTAAAGCAACCTGATGAAAAAGGAAGACTGCCAATGCATTTGGCGTGCATAAGAGCTGATAGGTCGAACTTAAAAGCACTCAAATCGCTGCTTGAAGCCCATCCAGAATCAGTGAAACATAAGGATAACGAAGGCGCCACACCAATCCACATGTTATTCACCAATGGAACTGCCAAGAGCACCGAGTTTGTTAAGTTACTCATTACGGAATACCCCGATGCATGTTCATCAAGAGACAATTTCGGACGCACTCCTATATTTCATTTGGTACACAGCCATCTTGCTTCCTACGCAGATAAGGACTTCCCAACCTTCCGGCTAATGTTTGCTCTCGAACAACTTTTCCGTCAGAAACCCGCTCTACAAGCACTGAGGATTCCGTGTGGCCCACACGAAAATTATCAAAACCCCAGAAATGCAACTTATATAGGACCTAGTCATACATTTCCAAACATATGGAATGATAGAATAGAAAGAAGGACCCCATTGTATATGATGTGGTCTTACGCTGTTAAAACCAATACGGATCGACTCACTGGCAAGGTAGTAAAAGCGAACAAGAAGAAGATGAAGGTTGCCCTCCTGTTCTTGAGATGTGCTTATTTATACGAGGTGAATGGTGCAGTTGATTTCGGACTTAGAGGAAGTTCGAAAAAGTCACGCCGTTTGGAGAATCTATTGATAAAGGAACTACATCATCAAAATATTTCTCCTGAGGCTCCAGATCGAGAAGGCAGCATTGAATCTATTCACGTGACAGACGACAACGAGACAGATATTGATTTCTTGCCTTCAATAAACCTTCAAAATGACGAGAAGTCATCGGATTTTTTCAGTGACGGTGAATTGTCCGATTTTCATAATTCCAAGCAGCTGAGTTACTTCAGCGAAGGTGATGTAACTCTTTCTAAAAGTGGCACTTATCTAATTGACAGTGCAATTCTCGAATCAGATGATGACTATATCGATTACAATGAACGACCAATCAATTCTATGATTACTGCACACGAGGAAGAAAAAGAGGAAATCAACAATGGCGTAGGAATGATGTACCCTTGTGATTGCGATACAAATGCCGATGAATCTCTTACTCCCAAGATAATATTTGCGGAAAGATTTAAAGACAACTGTTCAGCTGAAAAAACGAAGCTTCATGTTCAAACCCCCAAAAAATTGAGAAGCACTTGCAGCGATGATTCCATTGATAGCGGCGACGACGAACAGAATGAAGCGTGCAAGAAAGAGGCTAATCGGAAAAGGAGAGAAGCAAAAAAGAGGGAGAATATCGGAAATCGAGCACGCCGCGATTCTATTGATAAAGGTGATTGCACACCAATCGATCAAGCACCCAATAGCCCACGCAAAATTAGGAGACATTCATTGATCCCATGGAAAGGAACTAATAAGAAAAAGAAAGAAGCAAAAATGAGGGAGAATATCGGAAATCGAGCACGCCGCGATTCTATTGATAGTGGCGATTGTGAACCAACTAATCAAGTGCCCAATAGCCTAAGCAAAATAGGGAGGAGTTCACTCATCCTACGGAAAGGAGCTAATGAGAAAAAGAGAGAAGCAAAAAAGGGAGAGAGCATCAAAAATCAAGCACGCCGCAATTCTATTGATAGTGGGTACTGTGAACCAACCAAAAAAGCGCCCAGCAGTCGAAGCAGAATAGGGAGGAGTTCACTTATCATATGGAAAGTAGCTAATGGGAAAAAGAGAGAAGCAAAAAAGAGAGAGAGCATCAAAAATCGAGCATGCCGCAATTCTATTGATAGTGGGTATTGTGAACAAACCAACAAAGCGCCCAGCAGTCGAAGCAGAATAGGGAGGAGTTCACTTAACGTGTGGAAAGGAGCTTATGAGAAAAAGAGAGAAGCAAAGAAGAAAATGAATATTGGAAATCGAAGAAAACTTGATTCCCTCGATAGCGGTGATGATAGCATGGGAAGAGGACAGACATCGTCCCAAAGATCAGCTAATCAGAAAAGGAGAGAAGCAAAAAAAAAGGACAAGATCGAAAATCGGGCACGTAAGAGCAAAGTCAATCAAAGGCTTCATACCAAGTTCAGAATAATCCACGCTGCAGTAGCTTTGCACCAGTGGCTTCCATGTGAGGACATTCTTCGCATGACCTTGAGAAATTGCCCTCATCAGCTTACGAAGAGGGAGGCAAGGACTGGCTACATTCCTCTACATCTCGCAATTATCAAGGATGCAGGTCATGCCATAATCAAAAAGCTGATTGAGTGCAACAAAGATACGGCACGGATCAGGACAAATAATGGACAACTTCCTCTACATCTAGCGTTGGCACAGAAATCTCATGATATGAGAACGATTCGGATCATTTTTAAAGCTTATCCAGATGCCATCAAAGAAAGGGATTCACGCACAAAACTGTATTCGTTCATGATTCCTGCTGTGTCTGAGGAAGTGAGGTGCCTAGGAACAGTTAGCGACAGCTGTCAACAGTCGTTAGCATCCTATGATGAACAGAACTCAGCTGATAATCTTGAGGCTGCTGGCAAGATTTTTGAGCTCTTGATGCTAGATCCTGATGTCGCTGGTTTGACATTGGTTAGGCCCCACGTGTCAAATCTGACTTTGGAAAACTGAAAACTATATTACTAATAGTGACTATTTAATCTAATTCACGGAGCACGTTTTCTCTATATAACGCTCCTAGCCTTTGAGATCCATATTCAGTCAATTTCTCTTCATTGTGCTGACCAATTCGAAGGGTTACTTCTTCCCCGGCTTCTTCTATGACACTCGTTCGTACCAACGATACAGTTGGAAAAGGACTCATCTTTTCGTAATTCAAGGGGTTCTCACCAGCTTCTCCCTCTATTGCAAAATGCCAAGCAGGATGAAACGGAGCAATGGTAACTTTGTCACCCAACAATTGATCCATAGGCATAAAGTCGTCTTCGTTCATTTCCATTTGTTCATGCGCAGCGTCAGCTTCGTCAAACATACGATCTTCCAAATCTATTGCAAAATTATAGAACTCCTCAAAGGCAAATGCTTGATCTCCTGCGTCGACATCATCATTTCCAAGTGCAATAACAAAGGTAATTCCAACATTAACATCAACGTCTCCACTATCGGTCAAACTTATCAATTCAAGTGCACTATCTCTAATCAACTGTTCCATTGCATCTGTTCCTATCGATTGATTCATTATCTTGATCCTAATAGCATTATGACTTTGTAGAGATAGCTTTGCCCACGGACAAAGATTTAGCGCTTGAACAAATTCTGAGCACCACCTCACCGTTTTATCAGCAGCATCCTGTATTATTAAAGGAGTTGCAGATGTGCACTGTGTATCTATGGCCTTCTTGAGTACATCTTTGCTATTGCGATTTATTCTATACATTGTCGGCTCGAGAGATTTTTGGTAATAAGTAACATCTAAGTGTACAGCTGCCAATCTCTCTACTGTTGTCTCTGTTTCTTGCGAAAGAGCTTTAATCACATTTGATGTAAGCCATATCGGATTATCTTGATTGGTCATATCATTAAGTGCTGTTGTTCTTGTTGTTGTTGTAGCATGATGGACTACTTTAATTTTCTTTATGCTGAGACGTGATCGAGATAAATTGAAGGCATGAAAAGCACCCACAGATCTGAAGAATGTCAGGCAAATCAAATGAACAAGGTACTTCATTGGAGAAATGATAGGCAATAATTAGTGGCTCATCATGAGATGGTTAATGGTCGTGTTCGATGATATTTCATTGGTTTTGTGGAGGAGGAGAGAATCTTTTTGAGAGCGTCAGCCATCCCCAATCCCCAGTCCCATACGGTCAAATCACACTATCTCAAAGCTTGAAGCACTTAGCTACTTATTACATTGCATGCTATCGTAGCGACTAACGTCTTAACATATTATCATCTTTATCTCATATCATTCATCAATACCAGCATCAAGTGTCAAATAATCAGTATTCAATAATATGGCATCACCATCAGTTCAGGATAGATCCCTCCTCATATTAATAATAGATTTAACACCCAAAACATGGGGGCAACGAAATCGAGCACGTCTTGAATCTGATAAAAATCGCGCTGAACATAAAAAGGGATCTGTGGGCCCTGCTACGCTCGAAGAAACACTCAATGCCCTCCTTTCCTTCCTCATCGCATTCAGCTCCTGTCATCGTGATAATACAGTCATTGTCATAGGTGTAGCTGGTGGAGAAGTTTCAGTCTTACATCCTAGGAAAGACCGGTTGGATGGAATAATGGGTGTCTCATCTCTCGACAAATCGATGGATCTAGTTGAGATGCGGGAGGGAATCATGCTCGGCGTCGCAGAGTTAGTCAGCAGATGTGTCAAGAATCATTCAAATCGGGGTAATGCTATTGCAGCAGCGACAAGTTTGGGCCTATGCCTAATCAATCGAGTCATGAAATCGTCCTCGAGAGAATCTAACGGTTTGGAGGAAAATAGTTTGCTCCATCGGAAAGAGGATGATGGTATACTGTCCATGATTTCAAATAAATTGAATAAAGAGGGGGAAGGTGCGACAAAACATGCTACTGAACAGAGATTGGCTCAAAGACGAGCAAGGGGTATGCTCTCGCCACGGATGTTGATTGTTCAGGCTTCAGAAGACTGCACTCTTGATTACAACGCCTTCATGAATTGCGTTTTCGCAGCAAATAAGAGTGATGTGATAATTGATGGATGTTTCATATCATCCATTACCAAAGATTGTCCCAAGACGAGTACATTTTTGGAACAGGCCAGTGATAGGACGGGAGGAGTGTTTAGCAAGCCAGTCGGTAGAGCTCAGATCGATGGTGGTTTGACTGGGGTGTTGATGACTGTATTTTTACCTTCACTGGGCATCCGGAAAGACTTGAATTTACCTAAGGCCAATAAAGTCGATTTCAGAGCAAGATGTTTTGAAACTGGAGAAAGCTTGGACATGGGCATGGTCTGCAATTTATGCTTGAGTATCTTTAAGGAAGAGCCAAAGGGAAATTGCTTAACATGTGGAGCCAAAGTTTTGACAAGAAATAATGCCAAGAATAGGAAGCTGGATGATAATGGAAGCCTGAGCAAGAGAGCTAGAATAGATGAATAGATCAATCATACTGTAAAGCGTCAAGAAAGTTAAATGCCATCATTATTTTAAGGTTCAATTATAATATACTATAATGATCGCATGCGTTTCATGCCCGCTGAATAGAATGATATAACGCATTGTTAGCAGTTACTTTTGCTGTTGAAAAATGAGGTTAGAAGTCAATAGTCAACAGCTGCATAACGGTAGAGACAGACAGACCGAAAATTGAGCCAATCTCTTATTTTGTGTTTGCTTGCGATTGGCGTGGGAGCATTTTCATTTGCGGCTTGCGGCTGTCGGCTTGCTTGTTGCTTGCGGCATGCAATTATCTAGAGCTCATCTCATCATATTATTTGTTGGCATTCATCAGGCGTCGGGCATCGATCCTTGTTCATTTTCAAGTCTACTAGTTGCAGCCACAGCACTCTAATCCTAACTTCAATAGACGACACCGTCTATTTAGATCGCCACAATGGAGGAACAAAATGCGCCAAAGAAAAGCATCCTCTTGCAGGGAATGGACGATGTTGAAGATCAAGATATCAACATCAAGGCCTCCGCCGCTGCCGCCGCCGCGCTCATCGTCACCAACCAGCTGATCCCCCAAATCGTTACACCATCTCCATTTCAGCTCCATAATGATTCAGGAACAGCTGATCGTTACAGATCAGCCCTTCAAAGAATCACCTCTGCGCCCACTAGAGATGTCGAAGCGTGGGAGGCCATCATGAACGAGTGTATGTCACTCTATCGAACCCAACTCCTCCCCCAACTCGATGGCGAACGTAACGCGCACAAGATGATATTGCAGAGCTCAGCCCCAAACGCAAGCTTAAGAATCAACAGGGCTGAAGAGTTGGAGAAGAAACTGGATTGGGTTGAGAGCTGTCATGGGCATCTTACTAAATTCTTTCCCTACAGCAGTAATTACTATATTACTGCTGTGGAGATGTTGCTGGCCAGAAGCGCTCTGCCGTTTGAGAGTCTTACCGGTGGTGAGGACGATTTCACTTTTGGAAATGTTGCGAATTGGATAAAGGGACAGACATCTTTACAAGCTGCCGCAGGAAAGAAACTCGATGCAATCTTTGAATTGGCACTAGGGGTGAAAATGGATGGAACGCTCGCCAGTGATGCACTCGATAATGATGGAGATATAGAGATGGAAATGGATGAAGATGAGCAAGAGTCATCGGCAATGCAGGTACTCTCTGGAATGTGTTCATCCTCCATCGAACTATGGTTATTATACATCCGCAAGCGAACACGTGATGCAAAGCGACAGGCACTGCAGTACCACTCTACACCAACTATGGATCCTATGAATCCATCCAAGAACATTATCAAACTCACTCAAGATGGTGAAAATCTTATTCGGGATTGGATCGTAACCGCGTACGAAACAGCGCTCGCACACGGTGCAGCCTTTGCGTTCAATAACCATTCGATGTGGAAGCAGTATTTGAATTTTGTCAAGGCATGGAATATCATGGTGGCAGCTGCTCCATCCGAGACAGGCCAGGACACAATGCCTGGGATAAACCATTCTCTGCATTCAAAACAGAAGGAACTTCTACGTGGGGTATATCAAAGAATTATCACTCTTCCAATGCTCGGATTGGATGGGCTGTGGAAAGAATATGAAACATTTGAAAGAGCACAGAGTGAGCAACTTGCTGCTGCACTTATTGAAGAAAATCTACCGAAATATCAACATGCTAGGAGTGTGTACTTGGAGAGAAACAGAGTTTACACCGTTCACGATTTGAGGTTAGGTCGGTTAGCTACTACCCCTGTTGACTATGAATTTGTTGATATCGACGGAAATACGAAGGAAGATATTGACGAGGAAGAGTACAAGCAAAACATGAAGGTTGAAATTGATCTGTTGGCAAAATGGAAGCGTCGCTGTGGATACGAACGCAGTAATCCAGAGAGATTATCTACCGCCGATCTCACCATAAGGATCCGACAGTGTTACAAGGACACTGTGTGCTGTTTCATGAGACACATCGAAGTTTGGCATGAGTGGAGTACTTGGGAACTGCTCAACGCCGGTGGAGTTGGAAGTGTCGATGTAGCCAATACATCAAAGCAGCGCAATGCGAGTCTTGCCACTGGTGTTCTACAGCTGGGCCAGAAGCATGTTCCAGACTCAACACTACTAGCATATGCGCACGCGCAAATACTCGAAAGTCAGCTATCAGATGGGCAAAAAGGTGGGTCTCCTGGTCCCGGAGATGAAGCAATTGAAGTCATGCTCAATTTCTGCGGAAGAACAGGTAATACGTTAGGATTTGTGCTACTTCAAAGATTGGTGAGGCAATACAAAGGAATGAAAGATGCAAGAGCTGTATTCTCTCAAGCACGGAGAAAGCTGCGCATGAGAGCTGAAGATATTGCTGAAAATGGAGAGGTGGTAGGTAAGGCCGAGATTGATGCGCAGGGAGATGGAACTCAAGCCCCCGATGAATCAATAGGTCTTAGTACTGGTAAAGGGAACGCAGCCGAAACTGCATCAGCTAGTAAAATGGTCATGAATAGAAGCGCGTTTTCAGAATCTGCACAAGCTCTCGATACTGAGACTTCCGAGAATGTATCTCCACTTCAAGACAAAGCCACCGGGTTTATTACTTGGCACCTATATGCATCTCATGCATCAATCGAACACAGATTAAACCAGTCCCCCAAAATTGCCTCAAGAGTATACGAACTCGGACTCAAAAAACATAGGTCCTTTTTGAGTACTCCACAATATGTATTGCAATATAGTAGTTTACTTCTCGAACTGAATGATGAGGAGAATCTTAGAGCACTACTGATAAGAGCGATTTCAGCATGCGAGGAGGAGAACGAAAACGATACTGACGATGCATTTTCTGGAGATAATAATAATGCGGCGGCAAAGAGAGAGCTTCAAAGACCCTTGTGGGATATGATGCTGAAGTTTGAATCCATTCTGTCGATGCGTAGTGGGGATTTGAGCACCGTGCAGTCAATTGAAGCTAGGCGCAGGAAAGCATTATACGGTCCGTCTACCGAAAATGTTGCCGGGGGGAGCGCTAGCGATGACGTTGGCATTGGTATTCAGAAAGCAAGTCTCAGTGAAACTCTGATCCGAAGTGATGGCTACGAACATAGCAGCCGTATTGTCAATGGTCTCAGTAGGCTTGTTGATTCTTTGGAAGTGATTGGAGTTTTGGGTCAAGAATCAATTGCAGTGGCTCTTTCCGCTTTTGCATCTTTTAAGCCCGGCTCTATCTGGAGAGATGATGGTTGCAGCGGTCAGAGTGATGCAAGCTACAGAAGAAGGAAATTACATCAAACAGAAATCTCTTCTTTGGAAAAGGTATCCATTGTAGGTTCTGGTGGGACTGCCGGAATGGTTGGAACGGCTGGACCATCTGGTAGATTATCATCTGCAAAAGAGCGTCTTGCACAAAGTGCAGCACTCAATCATAATACTTCTGTCATGGCATCTGTTCAAGGCAGCCCTCAGTGGCTAAGAGGTATGCTAATGCTACTTCCCGCTACCATTCGGAACTATCGTGGTAAAGCACCTCCCCATATGATCGAAATGGCTCTTGCAACACTCAGAGGAAATCCGCTTCCAGCTGCTAGGCCCTCTGACGAACCTGGAAAGCCAGAGAAGGAGAATGGTAGTGGAACAGCAAAAAGGGCAAGGTCAAATATGAATGATTACTCCTCAGACGAGGAGACTTTCAATAGTGGTGGCTACGGATCACAATTTAGAGCAAGACAAAGGGCTCGTCTTGCAAAAGCTACGTCATAATTCAATTGTCTTTTCTATTTCCATCATGTTAAGAAAATGATTACAGATTCTGATTTGTTTATTATTTTATTTCAATTTCATGACTTAGGCCTTTCGCGCATTTTGTGAGTGAAAAGCGAACGCTCGTCATGCAACCTTATGCATTGTCGTCTATTCGGCGATAGATCTTTTGGCAAAACGTCAATCTCCTTTTACCTGCTTATCATCATCCTTTCTTTGTGCGAGAATCTTAACAATTTTCCATCATCGTACACCGTCATCTCCACAACTGACAAGTGACGAGATAACTCCCGACACAGCACAATCGCAAACGGCATTGAACATTGAATACAGTTTGGAAATATGGCAAAAGTAAAGAATTCAGGTTCATCAGTAGTGACTTCGTCGACTACTGCTTCTCGTAGACTAAGATTCCCATTCAGGAAGAAGAAACAGGTCAACAAGAAGGCAAGTAAACCTGATAATTTGGACGACCATCTCAAGGTCTTAATGCGATTCTCACATCTCTGATGCACTGCAGGGCGGAGAAAAGGCTTCATACATTCACGAAGAAGCGCAAGATGGAGTTGACCAGACTAGAGGACACCACTCGCTTGATATCATGGGGAGCAAAGGGAACAAAGAGCAAGTACCCAATATTATTTCCACAATCGCTGCTGAAACCATCTTTGCCGAGCAAACAACTCCTAAGACTTCTGGAAAAGGCGAAAGCGCTCGAGCGGTAAAGAAAGATGGGAAGGATATAACTAAAGCTCTCGGTGGCATATCTTTCTTCACTAGATCAACGAGATTTCAAAAGATGGTCGACAATATTTTTTTGTCAATTGACACTGACAATTCGGGGGAGGTAGACAAGAAGGAACTATATGCTGGTCTTATTCTCATCCATTTACGCTTAGCCGCATATGTGGGACCTGCGGCTTGTCGCCCAGCAACAAAGGAGTACGTCGAGGAAATTTTTGAACTCTTGGATGTAGATGATTCAGGTGAATTGAACAGAGAAGAGTTTGGAACTGTCATGGCTCTTCTCGTCAGTCAAATTACAACCCGAGTATTGTTGTATTTGATTTTCCCACTGATTGTTATTCCATTCGCTGCCGAACTTCTCATTGATCTCTTTTCTGGAATAGAGAGAGACGAAAGAATCACCAGTTTCAATAATGCTGCCCAGAATATCATCATACCAGATGGAATGAAAGACTTTTTTTCGGCTGGAAGGGAGAAAATAAATGAGATAGTTCCTGATGATTTAATGGAAAAGCTTCCGTTGGCATTGATGACTACTTTGCTTGGGCTCATCGCACTACCGTGGGCCGTCATTCAGATAGATGGTTTCTTCAACAAAATGGCCGCATCAAAGAAAAAAGAGAAGAAATCAAGTTGATGAGATGATCTTGTTCACGCTACAACTCAGCCTTTTAATTTCAAGAAGAAGTTAGAAAAGTGGAGTGAGTGAAGGGAGAGGTATTAGTGCTTCGGCACTGGTGTGATCAGATATCAGCCATTGAATTTTTCTATGACCAAACTAACAAACTACACTTATATTTATATCACATTTACGAACTTTAAAAATAATAAGAAAAGTTGATTCATTGAAGCGCGCATTTTGCTTCCTCTAATGACATGTCATGTCTATTACTGAGCCTTTCGTCTTATGAGTAATACAAGAGAAATCATTGGAGCAGAAAGATCAATTCTACTAGGTCGAAAAAAAATTCACTACACATCTATATCGAAAGCTAATCATACACGTATTACATCTGCACAGCTTCAAATATGAATGTCGAAGGCTACATTAAATGTACATCCTACTATTTCTAAAAATCTATCAAATCTGTTATTATATTTTGCACAGCAGATTCTTCCATTCAATGCCTTTCGTATCAGATGCAAGAAGCTGCGATCTTCCCATGGCAAATCGCAGTGCATCTGGCGTTACCCAAGCATAGCTCTTGAACTTCTGTTGATCCATTTACCCCACTTGACAATATGATTCTGCCGATACAACCTTAAAGCTTTGGAAGGAGCTCAAATTCAAGCCACAAAGCGCAATCTGATCAGCAAAGATTGCTTTATTGTATCCATCATCGATCTCGCTCAACAGCAAGTACTAATGTGTTATCATACAGCACTTGATAGTTGATAGCTTGCTAGCTATTTGCTTTGTTTGTTTTGAATGTCAATTATTTGAAATTTGGGCGCGTGATGGGGGGAACGATTGGGCGATGGGGGACGAAACCCGGACGTTTCACAAAAACTGTACGACGACCGACGACGATGGATGTTGAATTATTGTTTATTGTTCCGACCACCGACCACCGACCACCGACCACCATAGTATCTCACGTCTTAATTAAGTATCACATCATCCCGAGCTAGATAGCTACCGACTTAGCTAGAGCAATAGATGACAGTGGTAAGTGGTACATGCATTAAGCGATAGTAGCGAAAGAAAATCACCAGTACAGCATGGCAGATACACACTTGACAAAAGATGAGATTTTCTTCACGAATGCATTCAATGCCCAAAGAATGACACTTGCTGGGTTTGCGAGATGTTCTTCCAGAGAAGAACTCCATATAGTCAGAGACGGGTTCTACCTTGGCCTAGCATCTGATCTCCAGCTCGATGAATATGACCCCGTCCGAGAGGAAGTGGTGACAAACGAATCCGTAGCACAAGCAGTGAAAAGCTCAAAAGCTTTCCAGGCAACTGTCGAAGCAGCTAGGAAATCACCCCGTTGGGATGATTTAGTAAAGGCTGTCAAGGCAATGGCTACGAGTGTGGGCTCAAATTTGGACGATATTTGGGAAACTTTAGAAAATGGACGTTTGGAATGGTTGGCAGCTGCAAGTGCTGGACACGGAATGAAATCAATGCTCAAGTCTGCACTAGAAAATCAATGCGGTGGTGCCATGGATGGCGATATCAGTGATGCTAAAATGATTTGGATGTATTCGCTATCTCTGTCGATACCATCCCTCTCGAAAGAAGTTGAGGCTTGGAGAACAGCGGTCAGAATGAAAGATGGGAATAGACCATTAGTTGGTTACAACGCTGAACTATGGGATCCACGGAAGCCAGAGTGGGACCCATTAGATAGAGGAGTTCAGGCTGCAGCAGATAGAGGTGGTTCGTCTATAGATGAGGCGTGGAGACTGTAGTATTGTAATTTTATTAATATCATGGACAAACTCTTCCTTCTTAACCCAAGACAAAAAGGATTCAGATGCAGAAAGACATGAGTATGCTGAGAGATAAGGATGAGTGGGATTCCTATTACAATAATAGAACTTCTTCAAACACATTGAAAACGTTAATTGCATTTTCCAACTGTAATCTGGTTGGTCTAGCACGTGTATCGTAGGCACATTTCAAGGTACATGAAACCGCATCAACCAGAAGAAATGTTATTTTGTTGTTGATTGCCTCGCGCATTTGTTGTCACTAGGACAGCGCATTGTTCTGCTTAAGGTTTGCGTTTAGTTTCCACCCCTGTTCCCTGTTCCACCTTCAATTTCTCCATTTCTCAATTTTATTAGATAAGTGAGGACGGCAGACGACAACGTTTTTTGGTTTCTCCTTTCCCTTTCCCTCCTACATTCTTTTTATTTCATATCTTTTTCTTGTTACGATCCTTTTGGTGGAAAGCCGAAGAATGAGTAAGATCAATAATTCGAGATAGCGTCATTCAACTCACTACATACTGTGCCGACATAACAACATTAACATCACCATCGGATAACATAACAACCAAACTACACAACAAAACAAACAATGATTCAAAGATTCCTACTCCTCGCTCTCGTTACCTCCACTGTAATGGGGTTCTCTCCAATTGCGAGTAATGGAGCCATCCGTACTTCCCTGAAGGTACGTTAAATAATGTAATCTTGGCATTATATTCACATGTGCACAACTTGCCAAGCCAAGGCCGGCAATGAGGCACACAGAACAACGACAGCGATCACCTGTCACGAACATATGTACTAATTTGAATCCATTGCATTCTCCACCAGGCAGCAGAGAGTGAAGTCTCATTTTCTGAACTTGACGGTTCCGAAGTCCGAATCGGAATTATCCGCACTCGTTGGAATGACGAACACGTCACTAAGCTAGTCGACGGGGCAAGGAAAGCTCTCAAAGAATGTAACGTCACGGAAGATAATATCTTTGAAACAGAGGTTCCGGGATCCTTTGAGCTTCCTCTCGCTGCAAAGTTTCTAGCATTGAGTGGGACAGTAGATGCTGTCATTACCGCTGGAGTACTGATCAAGGGAGATACCATGCACTTTGAATATATCAGTGATGCAGTATCCAAAGGTATCATGAATGTTGGAATTCAGACTAATATTCCTGTAGTTTTTGGAGTTTTGACTTGTTTGACTGAGGAGCAGGTGAAACAGAGATCAAGTGATGACAATAACCATGGATATGATTGGGGAAAGACTGCAGTTGAGATGGCGCTTTTGAGGTCCGAAGCTATTGGTTCCATGGGTGGAGTAAAGAAGCCCAGTGGAATGGGTTTCGGTGTGAAAATTGATTTAGATGATGAGCCTGCGAAGAGAGAGAAGGGGCCTGGATTCTTTTAGGATGGGGCTGTAGGTGTCTAAGTTTACTCTTAATACATTGAGAGGGTGTGTAATTAGACACTGGAGAAAAATCAACGTCGCAGTTGCTAAAAAACTAACATATTTGATTGAATTGTAATGTGAATTGGGAGAAATCGATCCTTTGTTGAATCTTGCCTTGTCTCTTCGTGCTGTTTGAAAGTTCGTCCTTTGGAACAATGCACTTGGTGCTCAATACAATCCGAACCTCAAGAAAACTCCTTAGGCTCGTACCCTGTACTTTTATACATGTGGCATCCAATGGATTGGACATGTAAAGGGGCAACAGGTATGAAACGGCACACAAGCATCATTTTCACCACTTACGAGGAGGAAGAATCAATCTATCTGCATTGGCACACCACCATTAGACTTCCAGGCAATAAGGATCGAGAAAAATGAAGACAAGTCTACTTGTAGTCAAATTATTAACACATACAGACAAAAGGAAGAAATCGATTTGTCACATGCTACCGATTTGGCAATTGGTTAAATGCTCCCAATCAATTTCAACTGCCGGGCCTGAATTGAAGAATTGAACTTTATCAAAGCCTTTTAACCACCAAAACAACCGTCATTTCAATTGGCCATGATATTAGATATGACAGGATTTTATCCGTCTTAGCACCAGCATGAATTGAATCAAATCTACAAAACGAGGATTGCAGTCTTCTCTGCACTGCATTTTCAAGAATTTACTCATTTTTATCAGTAGCAGCGTAGTAAGCATTCACTATCTTTAATATTGGGAAGGTTTGAAAACTATCCTTGAAGTTCGGAGACTTGCTTGTTCCTGAGAATACACCCTATTCTTTGTTTCGCATCTAAAACATATCATTGGGCTTTGAATGCTAGAGCAGGAATACTGCTTTATATGATATATGGTTCTTGGAGCTTTCTGAATGCAATAATGCAAAGCTTGGACACTACTGTTGTGCAATGCTTCAAATACTCGCTCGGACGAAGATTCACAACTCTGTTTATGGTGCAGTCACATGAGGGGATCTC
>Ga0306864_1000192_pt1 | contig 29501 bp, 20 predicted proteins | sample AntRauTorckE5430_FD_190448 | JGI IMG/M metagenome (GOLD analysis project Ga0306864, IMG submission 190448) | Saline lake microbial communities from Rauer Islands, Antarctica - Metagenome Torckler E5 #430 (v2) (version 2) | ecosystem: Environmental > Aquatic > Non-marine Saline and Alkaline >...
GAATATGATTGCTGTTATGGTAAGCAGCACAATATAGTGTCGTGCTCTTTTCGTTCTCTCTGTAACTAGATTTTGTCAATATGTATATTATGATACCCACAAGATAACAAAAACAAAGCGACAACTACAATACTAGACAAAAAGGAATACCCTCTGATACATGCAGAATAACACTACAGCAGTAATTTATTGAGTTCTGTTAATATGTTAGGCAGAGCTTTAGGTTAGAATCTTGAACAGAGTTCTACTTCGTACAGTAGATCCAGCGACCAGCGAAGCTTTGCATGCAATCGCGTGTTCCGCTCTCTTCTTCGTAGTCGGTACTACTGTACATCGTAAATCGCGCAAGGAAAATGCAGGGAGAGCTAAATTAGTACGGCAGCGTGCTTCCGGGATTCGGGTTGGGTCGTGCTTCCGGAGGTCGTGGCGGGCTTCCGGAGGTTTTGTCGGGCTTCCGGGCTATCCGTGAACACCAACAGGAGATGAAGCATGGTATGGAGCATTGGAACCTCAAATCAGAAGACTACGAGAATGTTTGAAAGTGAGGGCCGAGAAGAACAAAGATATTGGAACAATGGGAAAATCCCCCCCGTGCAGGAAATAGAAGCAGGACATTCCAAGGGTCGCTGTTACAGCCTTCATTATGTGGGTAATGATCGCTACGCATACGTGAACGTGCACGAGTTTCGTGAGTTCGTGCTTGCAATTAGTGAAATTACCTCCAACGCACAAATGGTCCTCGACAGTAAGATCATTAATATCGTTTGTCAGTTACGAAAATATATCTGTATTTTTGCTTTGATTGCACCAAGAACAAGAGATTAGACAGAATAAAAATAAGAATCAAGGCAATCAATATAGCAATGATGGGATTTTTAAAGTTTTCTCGAGCTCATGATTAGTTTCTACTTGTCTGAAATACAAGTATTGCACCTTGGCAAAATGCATCTCTTGGACACCATTCCAATGTTTCTGCTGCAATCTGATCTTCGCTTGGTGGATGAATGATACGATCCAAACAGAATCCATGAACGGCAGCTTGGTCAATGATATATTTCTCGAGATCCTCCACTGCTTCAGGAGGGTTTCCTTCGTTATAGCACGCCCTAGGAATATGCGACAGGATGAATAAGCCCTCTGAAGATATCATCCTTGCCACTGATGTAAATAAAGGTTCTATCAGATCAACATCATATAAAACGTCTGTTGCGAGCGCAATGTCGAATAATTCCATTTGATCACTTGTCTCTTCGTGTCCCCACGTCAGTTCTTCTATTGTATATGTATTTTCTGGCAAATGATTCAAATCACAATTTCTTTTGCATACTTTCAGAACTGCTGGATCATTATCAGTGAAACAGACATGAGAAGGTTTTTGCTGTTCATTTGCATTGGAAAGCATGACAGCGAGACCTCCTATCCCTGTCCCCGAACCCAATTCTATCATTCGTTTCCCCCCGAGAGAGAAGCAATTTAGCTCGCGTATGCAGCTGATCAGAAGGAAAGCCCCAGCCCAAACGCAATGGCCTGTAGCATCGTACTCGTGTGTTGAGGTGTCCTTGTTTAGAATATCTAACGGAGAATCGGGTTCAATGCATTCGATATTAAAATAACGTGTGCTGGGAGTTCCATCGTATGAGGGATAAAATACTTTTCTTGCTTTGTGTTTTGCGAATAGATCGAAGTCTGAGGGTAACTCCCAATGTTCCTCCTCGATTTTGTCTTCATCGAATGAGAAGATTGTCATGACTTGGAGGAATAGTGTATTTCTATTCGTAATGTCCGCTTAGATTCTTTCGCTCTGTGGAAGCTTTTATACCTGGTACATATTACATATTACATGCAACATGCAACATGCAATAACACAACAGCACTACAAAGAGACAATACTTACAACAGTACATACATTGTAGCAAAAATAGAAAATAGAACTACAAAAAAATCAATCGAAATCTGTTCTTTGTGTGTGAAACGAGTGGTTTGGCGGGACCACTATCCCCTTTGAGTTGGGGATGATAACTTTCGATGACATCACCGTTGTTGTGAATTGGCGATTTCAGATTTGGAAAATCTCTTGAAATTTCATTTCAGGAGGATCGATGAAGACAACACAGATACGTCATACGTCATACGTTAAGATACATACTAAGTACATACAACAAACATAAATACATTTACAAATAAGATCAGGAATCAGTCGTCGATACAGTACCATGATTTTTTCCAAAACACTCCTCACACTCTTTGCCTGCATCGGATCAAGCAATGCCTTTTCTGCTGTTAATCCCAATAGACCTAGCAGCATCATGACTAAGGTAGGAGGAGCTAATCCTCCTTCTATCAATGATGATAGTGGAAAACCAGACTTCGAGATCTTTCCCGAGGAATATGACAGTGTCATCAAACGCATCGATGGTGGCGGCACCATAAAAAGCTGCAAAATGCCCAAGTGGGCAACTCGCGTCCAATACAAGATTGAAACCTTTGGTCGTCCTGCTAAGGGTGAGGTCAATCTATGGCTTGGACCTGGGCGCTCAACTCACACTTTGAAATTCGATACAGAGAGTGGTGTTGAGTTCCCTATTGAGGGGACCTTGAGTTTCAAGAATGGTCACGATGGTGCTCCCGTATTGGTACGTTGGCATTGATGCAGACTCTGCTGGAATGGCTATCTTGCAATCCTTTTGATTTATTTAATGAATTTCAATTGTTTGGTCTAAAACCTCATCACTCACATATAATTTGTATTGGTACCATGATCATAATATTATGACGAGCAGAGAGTTTCCACTTCTGATGATTACTGCTTTCCCATGAAGTTCAGTGCCCACGTCCCTTCCACAAAACGTGCACTGGAGCTTGCAGCAAATACAGAAAAGTCCTTTTATGAAGCCACAAAGGAAGAAAAGATGGTCATCCAGGGTGGTCATACCGATGGTAAACAAGGTGCCTGGAAATACTGGAATATTCCTCAAGAAGTCGATTCCATCCAGCTCATTGGTTGGTCTACTGACACTGGAAAGAAGTCATTCAAGGTTCAATGCGAATTGTTGCAGGGACCTAATAATGTTAAGCAGAGCATGGCGCTCCAATGCGGTGGGGGGAGTCAGCCATACCATATGGTCCTCCAGACACCTGGATCGGGATGGGTAGTGAGGATGCAGAATAAGAAGTTTATGGCTGATGGACTCATTGAGTTTGCTGTGTTGCCGTATACGACGAAGGCAGTTGAAACTAAGGATTTGGCCGAGTGGGGCGACCATTTCTAGGCACTGAATGCTGTTTCAATGTACATTGTTTGAATTGGTGACGACGAAGTGGATGACATGCGTACTATCTAAAAGTGCATCGTATTTAACTGCGGAATATGAATTCAACTTCATGTTTGAGCGATCATGTGACGCCAATCGCTAGCTTATGACTAGCTAAACTATTTTATTCAATAAGTTATTGCAAGACTTAGCTACAAGTCCTCATATCAGCCATGTGCATTTATCTGACCTTATAGTAATCTTTTTCAGCTATAGAATTCTTACATCAAAACGAAACCATCGAGTTCCTCTATTCCCTATTCAATAATAGAGTTCTCCCTTTAATTATTCAACTTTGGATTACAATATGGACGAACATCAGAGTAATGCAACATTCAAATACTGAATCTCACAGCAATCGATAAGTAGGGTGCCAGAATTATAAAACTAATGCAAAAAGTCCAGACGGCATTGAAAAGGGTCGAATCTGCATGCAATCATTAAGCCTTGGAGATCGAAAAAATGGGAATGATATAGTACCTCCTAGACGATTAACATATTTTGTGCGAAAAGTGAGTTTTAGAACCGGCAACCTGCATGGTTTCACTCAGCCCCTGTACTCTAACATCAACAGTGCCACAATGTGCTCTGGCCTCATCTTTTCGACAGTAGTTTGAAGTTGTAGGAAAAATTCACATTGAAGCGGCTTGTGCTAGAGAATTCATTGTAAATTACGAGACCGAAGATCAGCATACGGAATTGCGTATTTGAATCCCGTTGCATCCTATTCAGTCTTCCGTTGTTGAAGTCGATCAAATGAATATACATTCCCCTCTTTTTAGAAACATGAGGGTGATATTTTTTTAATTTCGCGGAAATATTTTGGCGAAAAAAGCAAACCAAACGGGCGAACTCTACCATACTCACAAAAACATCGGATGCAACTGCGCATCGTCAGTCAGCAGTCATCAGTTCATTAGAATTGTCGCTATCACTTCTTTCCGTTGTATATCCTCGACATTGCCGAAACCATGCTAAATGCAGAAACACAAGTAAAGAAACTAGCGCGTCTTCCAGACAATTGCATTTGTTCAAACTGCGGCACACAATCCAAATATGGATTCAGCACGGTATGTATCAAGTACCATACGTTTGTCTGTAACTTATGCAAGACTGCGCATCAAGCTGTATCACATCGATGCAAGAGCTTAACGATGAGCTCTTGGGATCAGGGAGAAGTTCTGAGACTGAAAAAGAATGGAAACAACGTTGCGAGGAAATCTTGGCTTGCTGGTGCTCCAGAACCTGGTGTAGGTGGAAGACCCAAAGAAGGCGATGACGTGAATGTCTTCAAGAGATTTATTGTTGCAGTTTATGAAAACAAGCGTTATTACAGGGAAGCAGGAGATGCTGTTATTGCTATCGCAAGTAATGAAACAAGAGCTACACCATCACAGTCACAACCCTCTAGGCATCCGCGCGCCGTTACTCATTCACCAGCACCTAGACCTGCTCCGGTTCCCGCCTTAGCACCGGCAGTGGATTTGCTGGACTTTGGAGCATTTGATAACGAACCAGCACCAAGAGCAGCTGTCTTGCAACCAACGAATCCTGAATCTGACGAATTCGCGGACTTTGGCGCTTTCGATAGCGCTCCAGCAAGAACACCAGCATCTTCTCAACCCTCTAATCCTGGAAATGATGACTTTTCAGACTTTTCTCAAGCTCAACCAGCGAAACCCGCACAACCCGCATTTGACCCATTCAATAATCATGCATCGGGCGCTTCTAACTCCATGACTGCACAAGCCAACACCATGAACGATCCTTTTGCTCCCTCTGCAACCTCCAATGCTACAACAAATGAATTATTTGCGCAGCCCGCTCCTTCTGTAACACAAAACGCCACCGTATTTGATCCGTTCAACAGCAATGCTTCGACTGGAATTTTTTCTCCAAATACCAACGAAAATAATGCACAGAACAAGACACACTTTGTAAAAAGTACGAACTTCATGGGAGGAGCATCATCTGGAAATAATATGTCCAACACGATGGGGAACACGAACCAGGGAAATCGTATGAATCCCGGTATGATGATGAACGCAAACCAAAATATGGGCATGAAGAACAATGGAATGATGCAGAATCAAGGCACGATGAATCAACAACAACAGCAGGTGATGATGATGCAACAACAAATGAGCGTAATGAAATTACAGCAGCAGCAACAACAACAGAATAACTTTGGTATGACTGGAAATCAGTCAATGAACAATAGCATGAGTAACAGAGGAGTTGGAATGGGTATGCAATCCAACAATAATAATGTGAAGGGAAATTTCAATTCAATGAACATGAACATTATGCACAAAAACGATAACTCGATTTCGAACAGTTTTGGTGCGAATGGGACTCCTTCTATCCCTAAGACGAATGATCCATTTGCTGGGATGGGATTCTAATTCCAAAGTGGCATTGGTGGTACAATTAAAACTACAATGGCGGGATGATGTATTAAGTAGTGTCCCAACTGCAATGCTATATACGCTATGCTGAAGAGACTTCAATCAATAAAGATGATGATTCATAAAGATTTTAAAAGACGCGTACAACTTCTTGAAAACACATTTAGAACTTTAATATTGTTTGGCAATCCATCTCGTGGTCCTTTTAAGATATCACAGACAAAGAATATGTTTTATCATTGTCATTTGTCATCAGGTAAGGAGAAGATTACCGGATATTGCGAGCCACTAAGGCTGGGGGCAACTGCTGCTACAGTCAACAATGGCTTTTCCACAGTCACGAGGCCAGGTAATATATCTCTCGAGTGCAGAATTGATATCCTTGAAGCAACGGAAGAGCGCTTCAAATGGCTAGAAAAGTTGTGTAAAATTAGGTGAAACCCATTGGTCAGAAAATGCATTTGCTCGAATGTAATGCAATTGGACGTTTCAAAAATGAGGCTTACCTGAAGAAACACCCAGATCTAAAAAGAGGAAGTATCATGATATTAAGCAATGATGAAAAATGCGATATGAATATTGTGAGATTTGGTGAGATGATGACAGAATCAATGCACAATGTAGCAGCGAAGGATTCTTACTATGGCAGCAATTACAGCTACGGGCCAGGCAAGGAAGAAAAGAAGAATGAGCCAAAGGAGTGCGAAAATAGGGTTGCGAGATGCCATGATGTTAAATAGATGCGTTGATAATTTTGTATTTATGCAAATGCAGCAGTAAATAGCTCTGCAATGAATGTTGCAATGTACCGGTAGTATCTGGTAGTATCATGTATCGCGTATCCTCGTAGTATCGGTATAGAAAAGTGGTACAAAATAGCTAAAACTGTGTTGTTCAAGATTAGAAATTAGAAATATTTAGATCATTCGAAAAGTAGAGCTGGCGACTGGCGCGGGAATAAAAACAAAGTGCCGTTTTGGGTTCTACATTCTAAATCTTGGGTCACAAGTCATAATACACCCTAATACACCGCTAACCAGCAGTCAGCATTCAGCAAGCTAGTGTTGTGTAGTGTGTAAAAGTTTCAAGTCTGAAGTGGTTTTGGAGCTGATCCAATGCTGAGGATGGAATCTGACGACCGCCCTCGACTGAATAGGTGCAATAATATTTCATTCACAAAATCTATCAGAGCATATGTCAGTCTACTGAGGGATAACAGAAACTATCGATTATACCTGCTGTCGCATCTATGCCAGCACGCAGGAGATGCCACAATTAAAGTTGCCACTCTTCTGAGTCTGGAACATCTTGTTCCTGGTTCAGGAACTGCTATCTCAGCTGTCATCATGTGCAATGTCATTCCAGAAATTTTTGTGACTCCTTCAGGCGGTATTATTGCTGATTCTTACGATAGAAGAAAATTGATGATACTCCTAGATGGGTTTGGGGCTGTTGCGGGGGCTATCTTTATTGTAGCGCATAGAATGATGAGCGTGCGTGCATTATATACTGCCGTTATACTAAGATCAATCCTTGCATCCTTGTACCATCCGGTGTCAACATCGATCACCCCGATGCTTGTTTCTGATCCAGAAGACTTGAAAAAGGCCATAGCTTTGAGTGGAATAGTTTGGTCGCTCATGTTTATTTTTGGTGGAATGTTTGCAGGCTTTGTCGCTGCTACGATTGGCATCGAGGCTTGCTTTCTCTTTGACAGTATATCATACGCGATAAGTGTTGTTCTCATGTCAAAGGTACAGGGAACCTACAACCCTTTGAAGCAAAAAACTATTGAAAGTATATTTGATATCAAGACAAAAGATAAAATCAATATGACAATTCCTCAGCGAGTGAGATTCTTTTTTCGACGATGTGCTAATCCTCTTTGGAAATTTATAGTCATGACCCAGGCTTTTGTCCAATATCTCGTCACATGCGGATTTGGAATGTTAATCTTTATGAAGGCGTCTGGTGAACTTCTTTCTGGCGCTGATGATATAATCTCAGTTTTGGCGACAGAGGTTGAAAATGATGAAGTTGAATCTGGCAGAAGACTAGGGATCATATACTCTGCACAAGGAGTAGGCTGTCTTTTAGGGCCAATATTAGCGAATGTTTTTATTGTAGATGGAAAGAAGCCACAAACACAGCAATTTGCCTGCGTCCTTGCTTTTGCTATTGGCATACTAGGATGGGCTGGTATAGCGAATTCGACAACATTTGAGCTAGTCTGTTTCTTCAATTTTGTAAGATGTCTTGGAACTGCAACCATTTATCTGAATTCGACTCTCCTTCTGCAAAGCATGGCTCCTCGTGAGATGCTTGGGCGTATTCTATCGTATGACAAAGTTTTGGCAAGTTTATCTGAAGCTGGGATTGCCTTTGCGACAGGAAGACTTCAGGATAGAGGGTTTGGTACGCATGAAATAGGGTTGTTGTGTGTATGCGTAGGTGGGTTCTTATTGGTATTCTGGAGCTCCTTTCATTTGTTCGGCAAAGGTGCTGCGAAAAAAGAGTTTCAGGAGATACTTGACGATAATGATTGGCCTTATGCAACTAAAGGGGAAATTGATGTGTTGCATTCTCCAACCATTGTGTAATGACTATCTAGTTCGCTGTAACAAAGTATCACAAAGACCCACTAGGCACCATACAAAATAGTGTCGAGCAAATAGGCACATGGTAACGCAGGCTACAATAAGATACACACAAATAAATTAGCTTTGATGATGTATTTTAAAAAATCCCTTACTTGTCTTCTGCTTTCAGCTGCTCCTCCTTCATCTTCGCAGCTTGAGTCTCGATGATCTTGTCAACCTCTGCATCGCGCCCTTCTTCTACCAACTTAACGAGCTTGTTTGTCTCTACCCACTTTGAAAGCTCCTCTAGACTAAAGAGACCGTCTTCATTTTCATCCTGTTCAATTACAAATTGAGAGAACATTGAGATAAATTAATGTCAATAAATAGTTTGCAATTCTATTCTGATAAAAGTATTACGTACCATATCTGCAGCAATTGCCATAGCTTCGTCAATGGTTAGCGATCTCTTGAGTACACTTTGGAGGCATATGGCCATCTCCTCGCGTGAAAGAATTCCATCCATATCCTTGTCTAGGAAATGTAACTTGTCTCCAATCTTAGCTTCAACGTCTGATAGCTGAATTTCTAAGTTTCCAACCATGGATTCCACCTTTGATTTCAGCCTTGACACAGCCATATCAAGTTTTTGATCGGGATAATAAGCTTCCTCCTCCTGGTTCTCTTCTTCCTTTGGAGGTGTGACTGCCTTTCCTTCTTCGTCGGTAGCACCATCCAAGGATATCTGAGTTCCTCTTTCTGCCTCTTCTTTAAATTGTTTGTCCATGGCTAAAATAAGTTTCTCTGCAATTTTGTCAGTATTGTCTACAGTAATTTGTTCAGATGGCATCGAGCTTGCAACTGGCATTGATTCCTTAGATTCGGTACCAACTATTCCAGATTTGTCATCTCCTTCTTTTTCCGCTTCTAATGCTTCTAATGCTTCTAATGCTTCTTCTTCCTCCTCTTCTTGCAGAGCTGCTTTCAAGCTTTGTAACTTCTCGCGTTCTGCACTGACAGGGTCTGGAGACACCATTTGAGATATAGCATCAAGTTCCTCTGAAGATAAAGATGGTTCTTCCTCTTCCTTTTCTTCCTCTTCAGTGTCTGTTGTTTTCTCCATTTTGGTGTCTCCTTCTTCCTCCTTCAATGGCTGCGTTTCAGTGTCTAAAGTAACAAATTCGTCTTTCGAAACAACAGTCTCGGCATTTGTAGATGCTGCTGTGGACGTACTATCCTCAGCGCTAAGGATGTCCTGAATTTCCTCTGCCTTTCCTTCTTTCTCAGCTTTCTCTTTCTCGGCTTTTTCTTTCTCAGCTTTTTCTTTCTCGGCTTTCTCTTTCTCAGCCTTTGCAACTTCAGCATGACGCTGTTTCTTTTCCTCTTCAATTAACTCATTTTCTGCTTCCAAAACTTCCAACTTCAATTTCAAAAGTTCAGTGTCAATCTTGTTATCACTTGATACACTTTGTAGAATGACCTCATTGACGAGTTCCTTATCTAATCCTGAAATTGCATCTGCCAATCCAGTAACATTCTCTCCCGACGCCGATCCCCCAATCATCTCCTCCTGCAAAAAGAATGTTCTACTCATGACCAATAATGAAATTGGCACATTACGATTGACACTCAAATCAATCCATTGCTGCAATGCCCGCTTGTATGCCTCCTTACTCAACCCGGTAGACCTCATCCCTCTCTCCTGACAGGCTTCCCTAAGTTCCATCTTAGTTAACGATTCAATCCCCTCCCATAAGATTCTCTGATCATCTTCTATCAATCCCCTCACTTTATGTCGAAGCTGAAATCTTAGCACGTTATCATTCCCATAAGGTGGTATGCTCATGTATCTACACATGTTAATCAGTTGCATTCGTGGCATACTATCTAATGTCAATTCATCCTTGAAATACTTTGCATATTTAACAATTTCTTCCGATGGTAGGAATTCACCATTTCTAGCCTTTTCAATAAATTCCAAAAAGGATGCAGCTGTCTCTTCGCGATTCTCGGTTGATTCTATCTCAGCTGTCGAACCATCATTGGCAACAATTGTATTCTTGTGGCTCTTAGCCTTTTTCTTTTGAACCCTTGCGAGATCCTGTAGAGTTCTTTGATAATAAGAAAAAGCACAACGCAGTTTATAGTGAGATACAATCTGTCTACAGTATATTCTAGAACAAAGAAGCAAACCCCCAATCAGATAATACTTACTCCTGGAAGAATTCTGCCATGGCAAGACGACTCTTCAATTCTCTCTTCATATTCTCTTCCGCCTTCAAACTATCCTGAAACGTGCTTGGTAGCATGTTCGGAAAAATCTTCAGTGCAAGCGGGAGAGCAAACTCCATAAAAGGAATTAACACAAAAATACTCATGGGCACCAACCGAAAGACATCTGTTACTGTCCTGAGCAACTGCTTCCTTTCCCTTCGGGATAAGGGTGACCCATTTAGTGTCTGTGAAACAATCTGCTTTGCAGTCCTCACGTCTGCCACGAGTAGTTTGGATCCCATGTAATAATGGTGTGCTTCTTTCTTGGCAAGTTCTTTGAGTTCCGTCAATTTTTCTTTGAATTCTGTAGGGTGCGTGGTGTAGTAATACATGACACCAGGTGTTTTAGCAATCATACTTACGAGTGATTTGATCGCATTTAGAGCCAACATTTGGGATTTATCAAGAGCGTTTTTGGCTTTCACGTGAAAGGGTTGTTCATCAGGAAATTTGGGTTTGGGTTTGGGTTTATCCGAATTATTGCTGTCGGGTGTGGATGAGAAATACCTAGCTTGGAGCATCATATTTCTGTGACTGTCAAGGATATTGGAATGGTGGTGATATCCCTGATGGAAGGATGAGGACGATGAAGACTGAATATGACTATTGTTCCCCGAGGAAAACACATTTGATGAAACAAAATTTGTGTTGCTTCTTAGTAGGATATTTCTCATGGTGCTGTAGAATATCTCACTCATATCAGGAAATTCTTTTTGAGCCAATTTCAAACTAGTCAGGGCATCCGTTGGCACTGATGTTTTGTTTGGACTATTGTTTCTGTAGTTTCTAATAGAATTTCCAGGAGATTCATTCAGGAAAAGATTCAAATAATGAGACTGAAGTATCGGATCTTTGATTCTCTTGGTCCCTCCTTCTACCTCTGATTCCACGACTGCATCCATGGTTGCAATGTAGTAATGATGAACCGAGGATTCTCTTCTCGTCGCTGATATCTTCGATGGAACATCTTTCTTAGAAGTAAGTAATGCAGGATGATCCAAAGAAGCCAATGTTTGTGCTACTTTGGTGCGACGAGTTTGTGTCAATTTTGCACCTGAGCGAATACTTCGAGACAGCATGTTTAATTTAAATTAATCAGCAGTCGGGAACTAGCTTGAGGATTGATCAGTACTGTCAACTTTGTTGGAATATGGAAGGTCTGCACAACACATACAAGCCGAACTTAGTTATGTGTAACGAACGTCGTCCTGTAAAAGTATCATCAGGAGACGAGAATCTCAACGAACGTCGAACGTCTTTCTCTTTCTTCCAATGGGCAGACGCCACCACATCATGATTTTGTTTTTTGGCGCGAAATATAACTTCTTCGCTCTTCGCGGGAGGGACAAACCACAAAACACTCGGCACTTTCACTTGGCAGTTTTCAACTTCCTGCATTGACAAGTAAGTATGTGTACCGTCGTGTACAATAGACAGTATGGTATGGTAGTACCTAGTAAACTGCCTCTTGCCTAACTGTTCACCTGGGCATCATGTTGATGTCCTTGTCGCTGTTTTCTGTTTTCAGTAAAGGTGTCTGATTGAACAACAAAGGAAGGCAATGGTACTTAGTCCAAGAAGTGCAATCAAATCGCAAAAAAATAAAACAAAAGCAATGCCAGGCATAAAGTGTTTCTTTATTTGGTTAAATAATTGTTCTCTACTTGTTTTGTGATGCAATTTTTCTTTTCGCCTCATCTCTATCCCAAGCATCTTTCAGTTTTGCAATGTCAATGATGCATTCCTTACATGCAAACGCAACTTCGTCAAGATTAGTTGTAAATCCTAAACAATGGCCATGAGTGACATTCTTACAATACTCGCAACAAAGCAGGTCGCCACCAATGCCACAGTTCATACATTCTTCTGCGTATTCATCATCATGAGGGGGCAATCCAAACTTTGTTGCCAACGTTTCCAACAATTTGTAACGATCCTTCACAGGCATTTTGTCTAGCTTCTGCAAAAAAAGGCGAAAAGATTTTTGTTCTTCTTCCTCTCCCTCTATATGTTTTGCAATGTCAATGATGCATTCCTTACATACAAACGCAACTTCGTCAAGATTAGTTGTAAATCCTAAACAATGGCCATGAGTGACATTCTCACAATACTCGCAACAAAGCAGGTCTCCGCCAATGCCACAGTTCATACATTCTTCTGCGTATTTATCATCATGAGGGGGCAATCCAAACTTTGTTGCCAACGTTTCCAACAATTTGTACCGATCCTTTAAAGGCATTTTGTCTAGCTTCTGCAAAAAAAGGCTAGAAGATTTTTGTTCCTCTCCCTCTATATTTGCACGGTTGATAGGAAGTGTAGGGATAACATCAACTCGATTGGTCAAATCGTCTTTTGTCGTCGCCATGTACTCAGAAACTGCTATGTCCAATGTGAACAAAAGGACCGCAATGCTCGAAATGGTTGGATTCTGCATTGTCAATAAAGAAGCTGACCAACCAGTCTTGCTGGATTTCCACCATCTTGGTAGCTTCTGTTTCTTGATGGAAGACTGCAATGTGACAACTGATTGAGCAATCATTCGTATATTTAGGCAATTCCTGGTGAACCCAATCCATTTATCGATGTTATCCCAAAAGCTAGAAACTGGAATATCTGCAAACATTGGCATCGTTGATGCGTGCAAGGATTGGGGCATGTTCGCAGCAATCTTTAACACAAGAATCTTAAGGACATCCAAATCTCCTGTGATTGGGAGCATACCATTGATTGCAACAAGTAACATCTCCCTTGCTGCACTATTCACCTTGCGCGCAAAACAGAGGCTAGACGTTAATCCACAGCCAAAACTGTGTTGGGGGCCATCATTCCTGGAGGCAATGATTGACTCGTTATTTCCATTACATAGATGGCAATTTAGGTTCTTCCCGTCATTCCATGTATTGCGGATACAAGAGGAATGCATCACACTCTTTGGGGTTTCAATTTGCAAGGAGGATTCCAATCCTTCAGCGCCTATTCCATCTAATAAGTTTGTAAACTCTATCTGGTCGTTAAGCGCTGTTTCATGGTGAAACTTCTCAAAAGTCTGAGGAACAAACCTGGTGCGCAGCTTTCCGTCGTTTTCTACATTGAATAAGTAGACCAGTCTATCCCATACTCTGAGAGCCCTCCCTAAAATCCTCAAATTCTCCTCCCCTCTCAATATTGATAGATTTATTTCTTTGTTGGGTAGCCGGGGGAACGAATTAACATCAAAGATTATTGACCCCATCATGGGATTATTTTGCACTCCTCTCTTGGCATCATCTTTGTGCTCATAATTGTTGATGAACTTATGAAATACGATGGAAATTGAGCATATGTGCGACGTCAAGTCCGCACACAAGTCTTGAATGGAGGTGCCTTCCCCGATCCTCGAAAACTGAATGTTGGTTCGAGATGACGAATAGAAATGAAAAGTATGAATGTGATCTTGCCACTTCTTGACAGACTCAAATGATAAAATTGATAGAGAATTTGTTTCGGCATTACGAGCTCCTGGTTTAGCACAACATCCCCATGGACAGAAATACGATGACTTCGCTGCTGTGAAGTCCATGACGGGAAACTTTAGTCCTGAATATTTAGCATCCTTCGCATTTTTTTCAAATGAAGCGAGAATCTCAGGAGAGTCTATAGGTGGCGCGCTGGCCAACTTCCCTAATTCAGTACATATATAAACTCCCTTGGGGTCGGAAGAAAACCAGTGTAAACTTCTCCCGTCTGGAAGGACTCCCAAAAGCGAAAAGTAGAGTTCGTCCACTTGATTCACGTCGATAACGACGTTATGCTCTTTCGTCAGATTTTGAAATTGAAGTAGACCTTTCTGCACAACTGTATCGATGCTATCGCTAGTACTGATCTTCGAAATCAGGAAAACTTTCGACTCTGGGTCTATGGCCCCTACTTCTACACGTGGGAGTACACCTCTATCGGAGGAATACACGTACATTAAGATGTATTCATTACCAGACCTCTTGATGCTTCCAATAAAGACAATATTTTTTGAAGTTTTCCCTAAAATCCATCGTCTCTCGTAATTCTCAATTACGATAGAATTGAAACTTTGCAAGGTGTTATCAAGCATGTCGCGGCCATTTGTATGCCGTGTTACTTCTTCGTCTGTGCCGCCACCTCGAATTCGCATTGTGTTCAAGTCGTCGTTAGGGGCAGTTGCAAATTGATGGGATGTCTCTTCTGTCAAATCAATGGTCGAGGCACTAGGTTGTCGTGCTACAACATCTTGTTTTCGTTTCTCTGTGAAATACTGTTCAAAGAACCGATCAATAGGAAAAATTTGATTTGGTTCTTTGTATCCAAAGCCATTTTCGTGGAATACCACAGGACCAGTCTCGTGTTGCATACGCTTCAGATCATATTTTAGTATGCTTTGCCACATGTGATCAGAGATAATTGGAATTTTCTCCATCCCGTATTTCTCGACATAGGGTTTGACCACATGCACATATTCTTCATTTATTCTATGTGCTGGGTAACGAGGTTTCAAGAGGCGAATTGATAGGTTTGGATGGTTCTCACTTACTGAATGCATCATTACTGCAATTTCTGCAATAGAGAGAAATGTTCTATTTACTCCAGCATTGTAGAGATGTTTTCTTGTTATGGATTCTCTGCAAGGCTGTGGGGTCGACGGAAGTAGTTCAGCAGGAAGAGGATAGGCATGGGCCGGTTCGGGGTTATTATGATAACTTATGATATGTGGCTGTACTGGCATAATTATTGATGGAACATAATTATGATAGGTCAAAGGCTGCGGTGGTGGCGGCAAAGGTGGTCGTGGTTGTGGAATCGGATAATGAACTTGGGTGGGCTTTGCTTGCCCTTGTTTTACTTTTGCTATCTTCCTTTGTGATCTTTGGCGGGCATGGGACTGTTGAGATACATCATTCAACCTGATAACGCTGAGAACAATTGGGCCTTTCACTCCTTCTTTATTGGTCCTTCTGAAAAGATAGGGGACTGCAGGGAACTTGTCGCTCTGAAGATCATTCTTAAGATCGATTTCTCCGAGAAGATTACAGGCGATGTCAGCATTAGTTTTCATCTTTCTCAGACCCAAACCATTAATTGCAATCACTATATCGTGCATTTCCAATCCACTCGCTTCAGCGGGAGAACCAGGAGCTATACGACCCACACGAAGAGAGCTTTTTTCTCCAGACCAGCGAATGAGTTCCATACCCCATCCTTGGCCACAGAATTTTGCAGGTGAGCCATTCACGTCATTTTCGGGTGAATATTCGTCATCGTCTGAATCCATCATTATTTCATCTCCGTCATCCTGACCAAAGTCCCTGTGTAATACAACTATGATACATTCATTTCCCTGTGTATTCTTGTGGTTGTCTTGTGGACGCCGCAGTGAAATCTGAGACACAGCAATATTCGAATTATTCATCGCATAAAATAGTAGTTGGGACTTTTTCTTCGTTGATGAAGGACTCCAATAGAGTAAATCAGAATAACAAACATCACATTCTTTGTTTTTCGCAGCCTCCGACTCGTCAAAAATAATAATGCCGGAAAGGCACTTTCTAAGATTTTGGACAGCACCGGTATTATCTTCTACTCCCTTCGACTTTTCTAGAATCTTTCCACAAGTTTGTAGATTGGCATTGTCAATGAATCCAATTCTTTGACAGCAATGCGCTGTGTTCAATAACGACGCAAGTGAAAACTCAGTTGGCACCTTTAGGCAAAAGTCGATTGCCCATAACAACTGATCCGACTGCAAACATCTCAAATGTGGTGCCAGAGGTAGATCTTCGTTACAAAGTATATGTGTGATGTCCATGAAATCATAATCCAAAATCTGGAGCTGGGAAAATGCGGTCTGGTTTCCATGATAATCGGCTTCAGACTCTGTGACTATGGTAGGCAGCTTAGATTTGCCGAACTTCGCGGCAATAGACCCTACAGCCCTATCAACTGCAGCATGCATAGACACGGATCCTTGTAGACGAGTCATGAGCTGAGAGGGGGCCAGAGCAATAATACCTTCCAAAGACAGCATTGCAGAATTAGATGGGAGTGTTCCAGGTTGCCGCTGATCACAAAATTGTGAAATATAATTCATCTGATAGCTTGAAAGAATAGGTAAAATATAGAATAAACCTTCTGGTGTTTGCCAATGATCATCAAATGTACCACAGAAATCTTCGTAGACGAGTTTTTCTTTGTTGTCCTTCGAAATTAAAGTTTTTGAAACGTATGATATCACAAGGAGCTCGACATTTCTCCTACCTTCATCCACAACTAACTTTGTCTTCTCACAGACTGCTCTGACTAGAGGATCGTCAATAGGAATGAGCAGCGATGTCCCCACGTAGGAAGAGTGCAAATCGTAGCGCAATATTGCATTATGAGACAAATGCTCAGAATATAGAGTCGCATCAACTGGCGTAGTCTCTTCTTCACTTTTCTTCTTTCTGCCATGGCAATTCTCATCAAGAAAAACTTTTGATCTTGTTTTCGTACAGTAACCACAAAAGGTCGAAATGCTATTGGAAACACCACGAAGTGCACATTGTTTGCATGACTCCAATAACCAAGGTACAGTAGACACTTTGGCATCAAGCGGAGGGCCCTTTGATTTCTGGGATCTATAATCCAAACACCACGGCACAAAGGTGTACATGAACTTTTTAAGCAGCGGTTTAACCTTCGTTTCGTTGAATCTGATATTCTTGGCCCTTTTAATTATCAATACTAGACCTGCGCACAATAGTTGCGATGGATTGGATAGTAATAAAGGCGTTGCCCAGCATAATTTCTCTTTTGCTGTCCAAGGAGGCGTATAAAGACATTTATTGCAAGGGCGATCTTCTTTGGGACTTGATAAGTATGTCATGATTTGATCTAATCTCCTCAAACTGATGTGATCGAAATGGGCAAAATTGAGTTCGTAATGTTCGCTTGAACTCTTGGAAGTCAGGCTTATAACTTCTTCGCCATTTTTGTCGTTTGTGGGCATATCTTCATTGCTACTGGTAGGAGGTGCATTTTCGTCATGGAAAGGACGAAAGCACTCATCCATCCCAATGCGACGAATGACCATTTGGCACAACAAAGCCTCTTCCTTGACTGAAAATGAAGACTGATTGCCGTCTTGACAATTATCACAATACCAAAGGTCTTCTATGATATCATTGTGCATCTTTTTTGCTTCATTATAGGCATTCAAAAGATCATAGTAAAATTGCTTTGCGATTGAGACAATTTTTTCAGATGGGCGATAAATTGTGCAAACCATCTTCTCCGATGGAGTCCCCATTAATTGCTTGCGATCGTCACCGTTCTTTATTTCCTTTAGCACCTTCTTTTCAATAGTCGATGATTTCTGATTTAAAACTTGAACTTCCACAATCACATCTCCCTCTTTCATCCCACTGATCATTGCCGGGCCTTCACTCTTGGTTACAATTAATCCACAATGAGGAACTCTCATTGGCACCCCTTCTATGGGAACCTTCGAGTCGTGAATGAAACTCCATCTTGTTGGATTCACGAAGTTGTGTAGGCCTCCATTTAGTTCTTCACTGCAAGTCTCTGAATTGAGCATTTTGATGCCCCATTTCGGAAACTTTCCATGCCCAATCGTTTTCCGCTGTAATGTAATTACCTTCTTCTCCCAATTGATTGGACGCTGAACAAAGTCAGGCTCTTGCGGAAGCTCTTTCGTTGCTAAGTATATGCCAGTAAGATATTTCGATGCGTCGTCATCAAGAGATCTAAGAGGAGATGATGCAGAAAATGAACTTGAGCAAAGTTTGTGTTCACATTGACCACAATTGGAACACGTTATTCGAGTCTCTTTTGACATCTGTTTCGAGCATAAAGAGCACTTTTCGTCAGGCCATGGTTTTGGATGAGATTTTAAAATGAATGCAGTTTCTTCTGCATCTTCACAAGATAATTTATCATTGCCTTTACTAGATTTGGGCTGTAATAGGGGCATGTAATCGTGCTGCTCGTTGGACAAAATCGCGTTGCAAATATTGTCAAAGTCTTCAGTTGCGCGATTAACTTGATCCAATGCATTTTTGTTGTGCGAAAGTACAGATCCTAGAGCTTCTAGCAGTTGTTTGATTGTCTCTTTGAAGAACTCAAAATTATTGTAGAATTTTCCCATCAAAATCCTGCGGTCGATGCGTGCTATTGTTCGATCAGTTGAATCGAATTTGTCACTCAAATATGTTTTGATCTCCTTCATAGTCTCATTGAATTTCGCCCCTAAGAAAGACAGGAAATGAGTGTCATCTGGAGGGCTGGATGTCAAGACTATTCTCAGAATACTGTGATTTCTCCTCACAAACCATCTCAAAATATATGATTGATAGGCAACCTGAAGATTCTCAGGCATGTCTTGGCAAATCCTATTTCTTTTTTGAAGATCGTTCGCTGATAATGTAGATTCAGCCCGACGTTTTTTGCTATTAGCGTCTGACATTGTATCGTGCTCGGCGACAAGTTTTCTCATGTGCTCTTGAGTGAACAATATTTGATTCATAACTGCCCATTCGGTCAACTTGTCTAACATTAACGCTTCCTTTTCAATGCGATTCCTCATTTTCGATGGATTCCCCACAAATGTAGCTGTATATTGAGGACCGCAAGCAAATTCTAAAGATGACTGTTGTGGTTCAGGTACAAAAGATATTTCTGTTGGTATCCCCTTATCAGTTGCATCAACATCAATCACTTCGCTTCTCAGACGATCTGATTCTTTGGTAGCTTTTTCATCTTTCACTTCATTAATGTTGAAAAGACCTAGTAAATGCCGAGATGCACCCGTATCTCTCTGCGCCCTTATCCACAACGCAACTAAATCTGTCCCTCGCAATTCTGAATTTATCGATAATAGCATCTTCTCATCTCCTGAAAGTCTATCCTTGGAATACAAATTAATCTTCGATCCTTTCACGTGATGCCTTAGATCAAGCCGTGCCATATGTGTATATGTCAAATGCGATGAGTATATCGCATCTCTATCTTCATCCTTTACTTTTGACACCATTTCTGATAAACGAAGCAATTCTTTCCAAGTCAGCGCATTAGCGGGAACAGCCAGGGTTGCAAACGATTGATCATTGTTTTCATCATGTTGACTCTTTTCCAAATCAAAGAGACATTCTGGTAGTATGCTTGCAAAATAATTACCACTTGGCATTCCCAACAATGTACTGCAGGAAGGAATGCTAGCACTTTGGTTCTCTCCGTCACTCGTACTACCTGCATGATGTGTGTCCTTTGATATTGTATCCAGTAACAGTTCGGTCGATATTTCTTTTGTGACTTTAACTTCTAGTGCCTCAATGATTCCTAGCACATCTTGATCAGTGCTCATGCGCCCCTCTCCCACTCTAGATTGCATTCGAAGGCATAATCGTGTCTGCTCCTCTTGCCGCAATTTGTCCAGATTTTGACTATTTCTCCCTCTTTCATGATCATTCATGGAATCATTCATGGAATCATCCATGGAATCATTAACCTGATAATCTGGTTGTTGCACAGTCCGAATCAGTGAAGCGAGGAGATTGTAGCGTTCCAGATCGTGCCTGTAATCGACGGCGCTAAGGAGATCCTGCGGAGAAATGACGACTCGTTTATCACATTGCGATGATGTATTCTTCGACGGCTCGCCTTGACTACTATCCGCATTATTTTTTTCTTGATCATCACCGTGATCGTTGATATCACTTGTTTCTGGAAGCAATGCGTTGAAGTGAGCATGGTATCGTGTGAGAAACTCGGAAAGGTTCAATGTAGATTCCAGCTCTTTATCATTTAATCCTGAGATATCAATCTCTGACTGCCGCTGAAAAACACTCATTGTGGCTTATCTCTGGCGTGATTCTATGCACACTTAGGAATCTTTCATATATCTTTTGAACGAGATGAAGCAGATGCAAGAGAGGTAGATAGCAAAGTTATCCGCCGCGGGTTATGTCGGTGTCAGGTGTCAACAATGAGAAATGAGCAGTGGCTCCGCCGCCGGCCGCCGCCGCCCCGGCAATAAGCAACATTTCCAAAATTAGATAAGGCTATTGTTAAGCTAAACTAATAATATATCTTCGAACATACTGCTAAAAAATGTTATTAAAATGAATTTTGTGCTGTTTGGTGGCGCGAAAACAAAGTGAGGAGGGAGGGAAACAAAACTGAAAACGACGACGTCACTACTTCTGCTTGCTACCACCACGACAAAAATGCTTTGCCAACATGTGAATAAATATGAATCTAACCTACCGAATTGAGAAAGATTTGCAATGAGAAATTCTGTCCATAATTCGTTAGTTCATTAATTCCTTCTGTCCCTCAAGCGCTATTGTCTCACTTTTGCCTCGCTATTACAAAATGAAATTCGCATCAGTAGCCACGGCCGCCTTTCTCACCCTCAAGGGAACACAAGCATTTGTTGTACAGAATCGCCAAAGCTCTCTGATGAGGGCAGTCTCCATGTCGTCCTCCTCCCCTTCCACCAGCAATGCAGTGTCCTCGTCCACTCAAGATGAATCATCTACAATGACACCAGCATTTCAAGGAGCATACGAGCAGGTTAAATCTGCACTCGTCTCAGCCATTGAAACACCATCCATGGAAGCTCCCCTCCTGCACTTCACCAAAGAATATTTTACTGCATGCAGTGATGCAGAAAAGGATGGAAATGGTGATATCTCAGCTGAAATCGCTGCACAGAACATGAAGAGTGCCATGCAGTACGCAATGCAATTTGGTCTCAAAGATAAATTCAAATTCGGTGTTACTCATAAAGCACTAAGAGGGCAAGAACCTGATGAAGAGGAGGGAAATGCCATTGACTTTTATAAGTTTGGTTGCAATTTCTTCAGACCAGCAATTGACTTTGAAGGATCGGTTGTTTTGGGAACGGATGCACTTGCGAAGGCCACGGAACAAATCAAGAAGGGAGAAAATGTTGTTTTCTTCGCGAATCATCAGTCCGAGGCTGATCCACAGGTCATGTCCATCCTACTTGAAAAGGCTGGGTTTGGAAAGGAGGCAGAGGAACTGATTTATGTTGCTGGGCATAAGGTCACCACTGATACCCTTGCCATTCCCTTTTCCATGGGGAGGAATCTTATTTGTATACACTCCAAAAAACATATTGATGCTGATCCCGATACCAAGTCCATCAAGCAGAAGCAAAACCTTATGGCAATGGGTGGTATGCTCAAGATGAAGAAGAAGGGCGGCGCCTGTATTTGGGTTGCACCCAGTGGAGGACGTGATCGCCGTGATCTTGAGACTGGAAAGGTGCCCATTGCAGCTTTTGATCAAAAGACTGTAGATATGTTTCGTCTCATGGGTAACAAATCCAAGGTCCCCACACATTATTATGCGGTCAGCATGGTGACATATGATCTCTGTCCTCCTCCTGATTCCGTTGAGGCTGGAACTGGAGAGCAGAGAAATGTAAGATATGTTCCTTGTGCCATCAAGATTAGTGATGAGTTAGACAATGTTGGAGGTGTTGAGAGTAGGCATCTTTTTACTGAACAAGCGTTTGAGAGAGCTCAATCAGGGTATGAGGAGTGCTTGAAGGCTCTCAGTGTCGAATAAATGAGCGTTGGGAGGTGGATTACAAGCGAGAGGGACATTCCGTATTTAAAAATGTGAATTCGAGTAAATACCATTACTAGACGACAGTCAGTCAACCAGCATGACTGATTTTTGGGAAGATTTTGTCAATGATAGTGAGGTTGAAGAAGGTGTCGACGCTCTACATCGTGCGTAGAGATTGCATAAAAGTTTCAATGAGTAATTTGTAGTGAATCTTATGTGAACCATCATAGCTTGACTCTATTTAAGCGTACAGTTGACGGTGACCTCATGTCCATCAGTCTTACGTACTCTGTAGCTTTTATCGTCGTGGACTACTGTAGTGAGGCCATCCTGCCTGCAATTCAATACACCCTGTTACCTTTTGTTACTCACCGTTCACCGAAGCAACAAAACTAGGACCTACTAGGACACATGGGACAAAAGATGCAACATCATGAATTCAACCACTGTATAAACAGACTACAAAAATATCCACAATCAGATCAGACATTCATACAAGGTTTGGCACAAAGTCAATTCTTACTATTTATTTTGTGTAAGATACTGTAATACTTATCCATCTTCTGAAAACCAGACTGTACCGAAAAGCGAGGTAGAAAGCAATCACAACTAATCATCTTAATAGATGCATCATTCTCTTTCCTCAAGTGATGATTCGCGTGTTATCTACCTAATTGCATTTTCAAAACTAAGCAGACACCACACAGAATTTTTCTAATTTCTCTCTTTCAAGTGTGTGCATTGCGATGAAATAGAATCAGTTTAGTAGTAAGCACCTCCAATCCACTGGTTGACAACATCAATAATGGGCATGCCCTTGAGGAAGGAATAAGACATGACAGTGATAAGTCCCATCATGGCCATACGTCCGTTCATGATTTCAGCCTCCTCGGTGAGTCCAAACTTCAAAGCGGGAATAACACCATAAGGCTCAGTAGCCTTGGCCTTCTCGTACATTTCTCCCTGAACAGGATCCAAAAGGAGAGGATCAGAGAAAGGAAGGGGACAGATGGTAGCCACGATGCCCACCATGAAGCAGTGCACATTAGCAATCAAGATGATGGCACGTTCATTGGTGATGGTGTTCTTTCCCGAGATGGTAGCGAGGGTTCCCCACTCCTTGAGGTCAAGTGCCATTTCAGCATTAGGGATGAGTCCATGTCCCTTTGCGTAAGCGGTAGCGCAGATGAATACCCATCCGAACATAGCGTGACGTCCGTTCCACTTTTCTGCCTGGACGGAAGGTCCCCATCCCCACTTTGCGAATTGGGGGTATTCAGCCTCCCACTCGGTCATGGCCTTGTCGAAGGGAAGGTCAAAGGCATTCAGGGAAGTTTGGCTATCGATGTTGATGTTGATGTTGGTGTGAGTAAGGTGAAGATAAAGGAAGAGGGAAAGGAGGATCGTTAGTCTTTGTTTATTCTTGGGAAGAGATGAGACGGTGGTTTTCAGAACATGACGTTCAACTCGCTTGAATCGTGACGACTCCTAGTGATATCACAATAACCATCAACATAGCATAGAATACTATACCATAGCATACTATACCATGGCATACAGATGGCATTAGATTTGGACACCAAGATCGTGGAATTTGATTGGCCTCAAAACATATGTATCTGGTAATCTCCCAAGCTTCAACATGCCGAAAAGCAATGAAATTTTTTGCTTGGATAAAAAGTTTCGCTTCTTTCTTGAACTATTCAACAAAAATGTAATCGTACCTTACAACAGGGGAAACAGTCTTGATTGCAAGAGGAGTGGTGGGTGCGAAAGCAGAGACAGCGCTAGCGCCAAGGGCAAGAGTAGCAATGATACGAAGAGGAGCCATGGTTAATTAATTGATTGATTATGGAACATATATCAGCTTATATCAGGCAGTTACCGTTCGTAGGCACTTTAGGCTCTCAGAAGCAAGCAAGCGAAAGCAAGCTAAAAGCAGCAGAAGGATACGTCACAAAGATTGGGGACAAACCTCAACCCCAGCTTCGACCTTTCTTTCCTTTCCTTCCCTTTTGTTACAATAATGCTCCTTTTTGTTCTTTGAATAATATCCCTGCATGAGTGGGATAAGAATTTTTTCAAAAAGCAATGGAGGCCAACAAACACTCGGATTTCCGAGACATGTTCTTTGAGACAGAATCATCATCATCATCATTCATCATTCAGCATTCCTCCTTCATCATCACCATGCAAAGATGTGGGATAAGATAATCATCATTGTTTGATTCATAATACACATTATCATCTTTCTGCGCATTATTGCACCAGGATTCCCTTGACAAAGACGATCACCTGCTCTACTAGACCAGCTGACCCATCATTGTAGAACATTACACATCATCATTACACATCACACATACAACCATCCAACAATGCCAGCAGCCACAATAAGAATACGAACTTGTTTACAACAATGCTCTTCTCCAAGCCTTCTTCAAATGCGTGCAATTGCACTACTTGTTTTTCTGCAGGCAAGTCACCCTTTTGTCTCAGCATGGATCTCTGCCCCACAATTCAACTTCGCCCAGACATCATCCAGGAACACAAATGCGATGCACAAGCCTTTTTCGTCATTTACTAGTGCACTCCACAGTACTCTCAGAGGACGTCCTGTCCCAAAAGAACAAATACAACATCAGCAACAACAACATCCAGAACAATATCAACAAAAAGCAGCTGTTGATGAAAACAAATTGCAATCGCTAGAGTATGAATCCTATGAAAGCAAGAAACTAGACCTGCAACTGCTGCTGCTGGACAATTACGATTCGTACACTTACAATGTGTATTCATACCTATGCACCATGTGCAAACATCCTCCTATAGTCGTATCAAATGATGCATATGAATCATGGGAGGAATTAATCCAAAGTCTTGATGTCGATATTGATGGGATTGTCATTAGTCCTGGTCCTGGTCGACCAGAGAGGAAGGAGGACATGGGTGTCTGTCTTGAGGTAAGCTCATTGATATTTTCTCTTGGTTGAATCATCCATGTATGCAATAAGTCATACCTTTCTCATCATGGTAGTTGCCTCTGTTCCGTATTTAGGCGATTGGCAAGAATCCAGATATGCCAATATTAGGCATTTGCCTTGGTCATCAGGCGCTGGGGTATTTTTACAATGTCAAGGTAGAATTGGCGCCCAATGGGCCTGTCCATGGGCTCATGAGTCAAGTATACCATGTACCATTCCAAAGCAAAAATGATGATGATGATGATGATGGAAATGATGATGCTTCAGTGGGAATGAATTGTGATTTATTCAAGGGGGTGGATCAATCATTCGATGTGGTTCGATACCATTCCCTCCTTGTGAACTTTGCAGATAGTGAACTAAAGTCTCCGGAACTAATGATTGAGCCCATGGCTTGGTGTAAGAGTGATACAGAGGCCGAAAGCGGTAACGGGGATGATGAAATATGTATGGCATTGAGGCATAAAGTTTATCCTCACTATGGGGTGCAGTTTCATCCAGAGAGTGTAGGGACGGGAGAGAATGGTTATAGAATATTCCAAAACTTTTGTGAATTTTGTGTGGATCGTCGAACTGTCAGAGACACTTCAGAGAAAAAGGATGATGCACAATGTGATCGTCTGTTGGATCAAATGAGCTCCAAACAGCAAGATAACGATATTGAACTTATTCAAAAAGAGGAGCTGTCTAGTTCTAAATACAAGATATTTGTGCGCAAAATGTGCACAGATGGCGACTGTAGATCGTTGCCAAAGCCTGAAGGAGTGTTCGAGGCAATGTACGCGACGATGAATGATTCATTTTGGTTGGATAGTAGCACCGGTCGAAAGGATGCTGACCTAGAAGAAATGAACAAACCGAGTGCATTTGGCAATGATAGCAGTTGTCCCATCGTATCGAATAGTCGCTTTTCAATTATGGGAGGCAATCTTGGCCCCTTGTGTAAAAAGATTGAGTACTGGGGAAAGGATCACAAGGTCGAGAATCGTGGACTGGTTGTGACGAATCAAATGATAGGGCAAAGGGAGAAAACTGATTGCGAGCAGGATATTATTTCATTTCTTCATGACGAAATCATGATAAATGGAGTTACAGAGAAAGTAGTAGGAGTAAGCTTTGACCCATCAAATGAAGAATATGAGGAAATTGAAACCGAATTGCCTTTTGAATACCATGGTGGCTATGTAGGGTATCTCGGATACGAAGTCTGGCATGACACAAGGGACACAATTTGTGAACAAGAGGCTTGTGGCCGCACCGTCAATGCGAAAGTAACGAAAGGATGCTCTAATCCACTTGTACCGACTGCGGCGTTCATTTTTGCAGATCGTAGTCTTGTCTATGACCATTGGAGAGATGAATGGTATCTTGTTGGAGTAGCAGATGCAACGGACGAGTCAAAAGAGGATGTTGTACAATGGATGCGCGACACTTCTGATCAATTGTTATCCATTGCATCTTTGGATTCGAAACAAGATACTGATGAATGTAAAGTTTTACCAAACGAAGAATTGAATTTCGATCTCAAGAGAACGAGAGATGAATATTCTGCAGATATTGCAAGGTGCCATGAGGAAATTAGGAATGGGGAGAGTTACGAGCTCTGCCTGACAAACCAATTGACAACCCAAGTTTCTTTTCCAGAGGCTTCAGACGAGTCTTTGTCTTCAACACCATTCGGACTTTATAAAATTCTGAGGCAAAAGAATCCAGCACCGTTCGCAGCTTTCATGAAGTTCGACAGTGCAAGCAACCACAGTGATAACAATGCTGATGCGGTCAATTCAGCAATGTCGATATGCTGCTCGTCTCCAGAGCGCTTCTTATCAGTGACTAAGGAAGGACGTTATACTGATGATGAGGATAACGACTCTGCTAGGGATCATGGATGGGAGTTCTCACCTCCTTTTGTTTCAAAAGATCAAGGCACAGAATCCAGGTTTATTATTGAATCTAAACCAATTAAAGGTACAGCATCCAGAATAATTTTGAACAAAGACGATCTGAATGATCTGGCCAAAGTTGAGGAGGATAGAAGAGTAGCCGAAGAATTACAAAAGTCTGTCAAGAACCGAGCGGAGAATCTCATGATTGTCGATTTACTTCGAAATGATTTGAGCAGGATCTGTGAGCCAGGTTCGGTGCATGTCCCCAAACTAATGGGGATTGAATCCTTTGCAACAGTACACCAAATGGTTTCCACCATTAGAGGTATTGTAGACAAAAAAAATACTCCCATCGACGTGATTGCTGCTTGTTTCCCTGGTGGTAGTATGACTGGAGCTCCCAAATTGCGATCTGTTGATATCCTAAATGATGTGGAGCTTGGACAGAGTCGCGGTCCATATTCAGGATCTTTAGGTTACATAAGTTTGAATGGTTCAATGGATATGAATATTGTCATAAGAACTGCACTTGTGACACCTAATTCGGTGAACAAGGAACAGGATTCCATATCATGGGATGTTGCAATTGGTGCTGGAGGAGCGATCACAGCTTTGAGTGAGAGTCAAGATGAATTTGAAGAAATGCTTTTGAAAGCTAGAGCAATTAGAAATTCTGTCGAGCAATGGAACAATGGCGGCGTGATATGAAAATATCTCTGTATTATATGGAGTGCAATGTTTTATGATGATGAGAGATTCATGTGAAGTGTTTTATGAAATTGTACATATAACTTTTTTATACTGGGTTAAACTATTGATACTTGATGACAAATACCCATCTCGCTGCTCGTTAACTATTCCTGATTGGAAGGATTCATTTTGTTTGTTTTGGCTTTTTCGTAATAGCTGAGCTTGGAGAAGGGGGGACATGCCTTGCTCTTTTTTTTCTCCTTGCAGCCTTGATGTCATTGTAAGAAATCTTTGGGTTTGAAAGGAGTGGAGGACGTGAGGAATGCAACGTAAGTTGTTGTTGAGGTAGCGTGGTTGGGGTTGGGGTTGGGGGTGTTTGTTGTTGAAGACGCATATCCTGGTCAAATTGGCTACATGTAGTCATAGCTTGTCTTGTACCATTGTCAAAATCTATTTCTTGCACAGGTTGTGATCTACTTTGTACTGATGTATCATTCATCCCATTTAAGAGTTGTCGGAAAGATGGAGAAGCATTTCGTAGATTTGGTAGAGTTTGGTGAGGAAGAGGTATCAAGTCCGCATGGGTAGGTGTTGTGTGCTGTACTTGAACAGCGGGGGTGTCGGCGTATGACGAGCTTGATATTGATATGCTCGTGGAGTCAAGAGCTGATGAATAAGAATGTTGATCGATGTCAATGGTCTTCACTTTTTCTCTCCAAGCAGGAAAAATAACACTGCCCAATTTGTGCACATCTTGTGAACTGGCGCTTTCTCTGGAGCAATTTGGGCGTATGGTATCATCTACGAAGGGTTCAAATGGCAAAGGTTCAAGGTCATATAGATCGCTTTCAATATCCATAAGTAGGTCATATAGTTCGCTTTCAATATCATCTTGTTCTAGTGGAAGAGCTGAGGCACTATTGGTGGAACAGGGATTTGATGATTCGGCTGCAGGATTGGGTAGCATTAGCATGGTCAACAAACATATAATGCGTGTTGCGTGTTATTAGGACAGGATAAAACATAAAACAGGGGTCTGAGAACTTCCATGACGTCAACCGACTTAACAATCGACGTCATCATTAGCGACCCTCGACCCCTGGGAGGAGCAGCATGGCGTTTTGGGGATATGCTCTGGTCATTTATTCTACTAATACTACCGATACCAGCGATAAAAAGATATTGCGAAACTGGCACAATCAGAGATCAGAAGCAGGTGCTTCACTTGCCCACTCAGCTAAAAGTACGATTGACCTGTCTATTCTTAACATTTAGAAGACTTTTGGGACTTTGTTTGTGGAACTCCGAACTCCTCCTTTCGCTTGTCGCTTGTTTAATGGCGAAGACACCCAAACTATCGTTTAATGTATTTTAGTACAAAATTTGATAATTTTAGCAGAAAAGGAGAATACCAGAAACACCCAGTACATAGTTCAACGGAAGCTTCATTTTTCAACACAACGTGTAGATACTCCATAATAATCAACATCATCTGCATTTCTTTTCAATTCAAAGAAAGTTATTTGAGAGTTCACCCAAGATAATCCCACTCATACAATCTTAAAAATCTAGAAATGGCAAGCCCGATTGAGCTGTTCGTGGTGCCCAACCTTGGCTTGGAGCTTGAGTTCTTTGGTGAAGGTTTCAAGTCTGCGTTTGCTCCATGTGCATTGTTGAAAACAAACGATAAGAAACATTACTCTACTCCAGGCAAGCGAGAAACGAAGGTACATTTGCATTATAAAGTGAAAAGTAGTGATATCCCACT
>Ga0306864_1000193_pt1 | contig 29487 bp, 18 predicted proteins | sample AntRauTorckE5430_FD_190448 | JGI IMG/M metagenome (GOLD analysis project Ga0306864, IMG submission 190448) | Saline lake microbial communities from Rauer Islands, Antarctica - Metagenome Torckler E5 #430 (v2) (version 2) | ecosystem: Environmental > Aquatic > Non-marine Saline and Alkaline >...
CGATTTGATGCTGTAAAAATAACCTTTCCATCAAAACAAGAAAGAGGAGCATATTCCTCTTTCTGTTTTGAAAAAGTATCTATAATAATCAAATCTAAAAGTTGCATTTATTAGTTGAATTCAAGTACCATTAAATTCGATACTTAGCATTTTAATAATATAAAGTAAATAGACTGTGCTTATCCGGAAAATTCTCAAGGGATTTTTATTTGGTTTTTTTACTAAATTAGTTGAATTACGATGCAACTATATGTCACGTTAGTGAGAAACTAAAAAGGGCTTTCCATTAAAATAACAGAAAACATACTCGAACATTTGTAGAAATTCATTCCACTTTCAGAAAACCTAAAATTTGAACCTGCAAAGAAATTAAATTATATTATTTTTTAAAAAAGGAACAGTATTAAATACAGATCGAGTTTGCACACAAAGTTGATTCATCAATAAAGTAATTTTACGAACCTATTTTTTAAAAGAAGGAAATGAAATTAGCGACTATTTTTGTGGTGTAAATGAATCGGTAAATTTTTCTAAAGGTGCTGTATTAGTCCTTTTATTAGTTCTAATACTACGAGTTGACTTTTTATTCACCCTTGTCCCGCCTCTTTCAAAATGACATGTAAATGTCAAAACTCTATTTTTTCCAGAAATCACAACAATCAACCTTTGATTGTAGCTTTTAGGGGGGTTGAATGTAGTTTTGAAGAAGAGGAATTGATTCTAAAATTCCCCAGCAGATTTAATCACTGTAGAGCTGTCATCGTCATGTCCGTCAAATGTGAGTTCCCCAGCAATAGCTAAATCTTAAATACTTTATTTTGGACTTTAACAGGGCAATCAAGTCAATTACGTAATTGTGCCACTTAAAATAATTTTATTCGTATTGAAAGGAGAATTTTATATAGTTTTTAGCATGATGCTTGAAGATGAGATAGCAGTCAAGATTGCATAAGTTAAAGAGGAAAACACCAATGGTTCAATTTTTATACTGGTTCTCACTTTCCACATAAAGATCCTTTAGAAAAATATTGATAACTAATTAAAATCAAGGTTTATGAGATGAGTAAAATTTAGAATACGAAATGAATTAGATCTTGACCTCCATATTAATACCAAATTATATTTATAATGCCGTATGAATAAATTGAATTATTTTTTGATTGATCGAAATCAAAAATAACTAGCATAGCCTTAACTACGGTAATTATTTTTGATGAAAAGCAGGCTAAAAAAGCCTGTACCGATTTCATATCGGTAAAACGATTTATTGCGTCATTATAAGTCTAATTTGGTATAACATTGATTAGTGAAAATAAAAAAGCTAAAATTACCATACAGAACTTGGCTTGCCATTTATTTTCCTTGACACACGAATTATTTTAGATCATATCCAAAAAGAAAATGCGGCAGGAATAACCTGGTATATTTTATGCCAATAAGCCAACGCCATATCATATGGAATTTCAAATAATGAGGGCAATGGAAGGAGTTGGCATCGTACTCAAAACAATCTATAAAAAATTACCAAATAGCCATACAAAATTGCATAAAATTACATAAAATTGTGTTTCTTTAGAAATCACCGTTTCTAGTTTTTATATTATAATTATCAACCGATTAGATTTAAAAAAATGAAAAATTTAAGTGGCTTTATTGAAAATTCGCCTGATTCAATTTTAATTTATGATGAGAAGCTTAATCTGGTGGAAATTAATGAAGTGGGTCTACAGCTATTTAAGATGAATCGCAACCAAGTTATTGGTGAGAATATAAAAACACTTTTCCCAGACGTTCAAAAAACCGGCCGCTTGAAGGAATATAAAGCAGTCTTAAACGGTGGAAACCCTTTTATGAGTGAAGATGTTAGCCAATCTAAAAAGTTTGGAAGCAAGCAGTTTAGCGTTCGAGCTTCTGTAACAACCCAGGGTCTTGCGATAGTTACTCGTGACATCACAGCATTAAAAAAAACAGAGTGGCAACTCCTTAAAACGAACCAACGATTGGAAGAACTCTCATGTATAGCTGCTCATGAAATGAAAGCGCCGCTCACCAATCTTCAGTCACTTATTCGGTTAATTGAGGAGGCTGACGGTATAAAAAAAGAATGTCAGGGACTGTTTGACAAGGTCATTACTTCTATTGAAATAATGCGCAATACCGTTTACGCTTTAAATGAGGCTATTGCAATACAGGAGTCTCATCTTCCCAATAATGAGCATATCAAATTTAGAAAGGTATTCAATACCGTAGCAGAAAGCCTAGCAGTTCAAATTAAGGAAGCTAAGGTGAAGATTCGAGCAGACTTTTCTAGGGCACCAGATATCTTTTATCCACAGCTTTATCTTCAAAGTATTTTACAAAATTTGATCAGTAATTCAATCAAATACAGACACCCTAATAAAGCACCACTTATCAATATAAAGACACTGGAGAAAGGTGATGGCTATTATCTTATTATTGAAGACAATGGTCTGGGTATGGACTTAAGTAGTTCAACCGACAATATATTTAGACTCTTCAAACGCATGCACACACACGTTGAAGGCAAAGGAGTTGGGCTTTACATTGTCAATTCACTAGTAGAATCACATGGAGGGACTATTGAGGTAAACAGTGAAATAGATAAAGGCACAACATTTAAAATTTACTTAGGCCATGAATAAAACAAACATACTATTAGTTGATGATAATGATATTGCAAATTTTTTATCAGAAATGGTATTAACAAAAATGGGCTTTAATAACATTAAAATAGTCACAGATGGCAAACAAGCTTTAGACAGTTTAAAAACAGAGAACTGCCCCGACTTAGTGTTTTTAGATATTAATATGCCAGTCATGGATGGTTTTTCTTTTCTTATCCAAGTAGAAAAAGAGTTTTTGTGCACTCAGATGAAGGTGGTCATACTGACTTCGTCTATTCGCCAAAAAGACAAGGATAGAGCAAGTCAATTTAGCAGTGTGGTAGATTATATAGAAAAACCACTAAATCAAAATAAAGTGCAACAAGTACTTGAGAAAATAGCTAGAATTGATCTTATGCACAAAACTAAGATATAAATAACTCTTCTTTTTTAAGATCAAACATTAGTATTCTAGGCTTATAGATTCATAAAACTGATTCTTCAAGCTTTCTTTATATGGGGCAAAATAAACTTTTAACCTCATAACTGACGGTTTTTTGCAGTCTCACCGGTCTTTATATCTAATGTGATTATAAAGCCATTACATGCCATTAATCAACCATTGATTTTCCTATTTTAAGCTATAAAATATCCTATTTATAAATGTTACTAGGCTAATGTTGAATTATTTATAATAGAGTCTACTCTAATATTGTGATTTGAGAGGTAGATTAATTACCTCCGAGACTTCACCGTTTATTCAAGTATGTTTTTAATGTTAAGGTTTTTAAGACAATAAGAAAATCACTAAATCCATACAATTTAGCAACAAGCATATCTATGATGAAAATATTATTTTAAAAATTTTGTAGTAACATAATCTCCCCAACTAGCCATAGATGTCAAAAGAGGAATCAGTGTTTTTCCAAATTCGGTTAGAGAATATTCGACTTTTAAAGGTGGTTTTTTAGAAAACACTTTTCTTTTAATAATCCCATCTTCTTGTAAAGTTTTTAATTGCAAGCTGAGTGTTCTCTCCGTAACAGTTTGCATTTTTTTCCTAAGTTCATTATACCTCAACGGCTTTTCTATCAAATGAAATAATATTACCGTTTTCCATTTACCACCTATTAATGCCATAGTAACACTTGCGTAGCAAGGATATTCTTTTCCTTTTATTAAATGCATAACTCTTTTTTTAAAATAAATTTTAAACTATCCTTTCCAGCCCTTATTGTAGAAACTAAAAACTATACTTAGTTTTGTAACTATAAAAACAATAGTACAAATATAAAATAAAAAAAATGAAAGCAATAGTATTAAAACAAGCAGGCGGTGTAGAAAATTTTATAATTAAGGATATTGAAAAACCAGAAATAAAAGAAAATGAAGTTCTTATTTCAGTAAAAGCGATAAGTATTAATCCTGTAGATTTTAAAGTAAGAGTTCTTGAAGACTTCCTGAATTCATTAAATGGAGCAGACCGCCCAGCCATAATAGGATGGGACATATCTGGTGCCATTGTTGCTATTGGAAACAATGTAACAAAATTTGAAATTGGAGATAATGTATTTGGTATGGTTAACTTTCCGGGAAGTGGTAAGGCTTATGCAGAATTTGTGGCAGCACCTGAAGATCAATTGGCTAAAATCCCTAAAAACATATCCTTCAATGAAGCAGCAGCTACAACTTTGGCTGCATTAACCGCTTTACAAGCATTAAAGCCAAGAGTTAAGAAAGGTGATCGCGTACTAATACATGGTGGTTCTGGTGGCGTGGGTCATTTTGCTATTCAGATTGCAAAATCATTAGGTGCTCATGTAATTTCTACAAGTTCTGCAAAAAATAAGAGTTTTATACTATCCCTTGGTGCTGATGAGCATATAGATTACACTTCTCAAAAATTTGAAGAAATTCTTACAGATGTAGATTTTGTCCTAGATATGTTTAATGAAGATATTCTACTCAATTCAATAAAAATTACAAAAAAAGGAGGCACAATTATTTCATTACCAACAGCTGACTTTTCTGATGAAATTTTAAAATTAGCGAAAGAACGCAATGTTGACCTTTCTTTCACTATGGTGCAGTCCAATGGAGACGATATGAACACTCTCAAAAACATGCTGGAAAGTGAAGCTATAAAACCGCATGTTTCTAAGACATTTGCTTTTGAAAAGATGGGAGATGCTCACTTACATTTAGAAATTGGTAGAACTGTTGGAAAAGTAATTTTGACAATGAAATAAGAAAAGCACTAGAAGCTAACAAAGAACTGAGGTAAAAAACAACTTTTTTCTATTTTAAGTTGAAACATGAGTAGTCTAAGCTCAGTGGTTTGCATTTGTAAATCTCTGAGTCTTTTTTTGTTTTTATTCTCCCTATCTAGGCAAAACAGAAACTTTCAACTTTATAACCAACGGTAAAGCAACGGGTTTCCGCAAACCCGTTGGCCTTCCAATCCAAGGTAATCGTAAAACCATTGCATGCCATTAATCAACTAGTAATTTCCCTATTAGTAGCTATAAAACATCGTTTTCCTAAGTATTACTAGGCTAGTATTGAAGCATTTATAATAGAGTGTATTCTACTATTGTGATTTGAGAGGTAGATTAATTAGCTCCAAGACTTCACTGTTTATTAAAACAGGTATTTAATATTGAGACTTTTAAGACAATAAAAAAATCACTAAATTTATTCTTTAGACAAAGTAAATAACACAACGTGTTGTTTTATTCACACGTTGTGCTTCACTATGAAAAAAAACCACCTTTAAAAAAATATGGCTGAATTAAAAGAAACTGATAAACTAATTCTTGAAAACCTGTTTGAGATGCAAGGTGGATTCGTCTTAGAATTTTCAAACCCAAAATTTCAACAGTTTATTTATAATACTTTCAAGATTGATATATATAATTCCAAATATTCTGTTTACGGGGATTCTAAAGCAAAAAGACTTAAAGCATTTTGGGATTTGGAAAGCAATCAAACAGTTGGAAAATTAATTCTAGAACTGATTGAGGTTTGGGATACAAAAAGAACATTAGAAGGTAAATTAAAAACGGAAAACGAAAAGGATTTAAAAGAAAGAGCAACTAAAATTGCAAATAGAATTCTTGGAGTTAAAAACCAATCAAATAAAAAAGTTGAAGGAACGATTGAAGATTTTTTACAGAAAGATTTTGAAGTAGTCTCGTTAGAAAAATTGAGAATTGATGGTTCAGTAATTAACATTTTAAATTCGAGAATCACAGAAATTCAGAACTCTATTAGGTCAAAATCCGCATTATCTTGCATTATTTTATGTGGAAGTGTTTTAGAGGGAATATTTTTAGGTGTTGCCTCAAATAAAATGAAAGAATTTAATCAATGCGAGATAAGTCCTAAAAATAGAACAACGAATAAGGTTTTATCATTCAACGAATGGTCATTATCAAATTTTATAGATGTGTCTAATAAACTCGGATTGATTGGTTTAGATGTTAAAAAATATAGCCATTCATTAAGGGATTTTAGAAACTATGTTCATCCATATCAACAAATGGTTTCTGGTTTTAATCCAGACATTGAAACAGCAAAAATTTCTTGGCAGGTATTAAAAGCAGCTATAACGGATTTATCAAAAAATATATAATTGCTAAAATACACTAGAAGCTAACAAAGAACTGAGGTAAAAAACAACTCTTTTCTATTTTAATTTGAAAGACTAATAGTCTAGGCTCATGGATCCATAAAACTGATTTTTTGAGTTTTTTTTGTTGAGTTTTCCTCATAACTAGGCAAGACAGAAACCTTCAACTTTATAACCAACGGTGAAGCAATGGGTTTCTATTAACCCGCAAGTCTCCATATTTAAGCTAATTGTTAAGCCATTAATCAACTAGTAATTTCCCTATTAGTTGCTATAAAATGGCACATTTATAAATGTTACTAGGGTAGAGTTGAAGCATTTATAATAGAGTGTATTCTACTATTGTGATTTGAGAGGTTGATTGATTACCTCCAAGATTTCACCATTTATTAAAACAGGTATTTAATGTTAAGACTTTTAAGGCAATAAAAAAATCACTAAATTCATTCTTAAGACAAAGTGAATAACACAACGTGTTGTTTTATTCACAAGTTGTGCATCAATTTCTAATCACGCTATTTAAAAATAAAACTATGGATGATCAAAAATTATTTATTGTATTAGATTTTATCAATAATAATGATTTTCCTTTAATAAACAGTCCAGAACATTTACCTGAGAATATTGGATTTACAGAATACCTGACTATTATTGAGTTTTTAGAACAAAAAGAATATATAGAGTCTATTGATAATGATCTAATATATAATTTAACAGACGTAGGATCTGTGAACTTTGAAAGTTTACGAAAAAATATAAAACAACAAAGTAAAGACGAATTAGCAGAAATAAATTGCATAATGAATCTGTAATGTCTAGTTGGAAAAGAAAAACTTTTTGGTACATATTTGTTTTAGGTTTATTTGGAGATGTTTATAGTGGAATTGATTTATTTAACAAAATAACTGGAAGTAAAAAAGTCCAAGAAAAACAATTGACCAAGGAAGAAATGGAATCAGAATTAGCCAAATTACGGACTTTAATTTTAAACCAAAAAAGTCAAAACTCTTTAAAGTATCCTAATCCTAAAGAAAATAAATGAATTAAAACACGATTTACCAAAAACGGCTATGTTTAATAAGGGTTTTGGTGCTTAACCCAACGTTTTGACTAAGTGCTTAATCGAAAGTTTATCACTTTTAGTTCCCATACTAGCCATGGGATACCAAGAATCAGCCATGGCAATAAATAAAATAGCTGCATGCTGTAGATAAGATGATGGTAGACCCATCAGAGTTGTTGTATAGACTAGGCCTTAAGCCACGTAAAGGTGCTTTGATTAATAATCTTGGTATTGGGCGTTTAGGAGAATCTGGTCCACGAGCTTGGCAAGGTGTATGAGTAAAGGTGTTGAACCCTCCGTAAAGCTCAGGATAAACTTCAGGGAACCATCGATGAGGTGTCCCTGAAAAAACAGGGCAGGCAGAGAAGTAGGAACTACCATTTATCCCGCAACTAGATTTTTCCACTATCAGCACTTGGAAATCAGGCGGAAATTTTCAAGGAAACGCATAAGCTTCAATAGATTCGTGGAATAGAATATTTATTTTTTTAAATAAGCAACTTGGAACTATAAAACTGAATAAATAAAAAAGCTGATCTACTTTTTTTACAAACGAAAATCCGCCTGTGCAAGAAATTATACTCTCGTCCAGGTATAGCCCAAAACTAAATTTACCTTTCTCGTTTTTTATAGACAGAATCTGTTGTCACAACAGATTCTGTTTTCTATTAATCAGCATACTCATTAAACCATTGCAAAATGTTTATCTTCAATACTCAGATGTAACAAGTCAAGCGGCAAATCTACGCCTTGATTTTTGATGGTATTGATCCTATGTAAATACGCAGTAGCTTCCATCAAGTGGGTCGCTACATCAGCTACTTTTCTGTTTTTTGCTTCGCTTAAATAGGAGTTTTTAGTCCATTCGTTAAATGCACCCATCGCAGGGCCACACCAAATTTGATAATCCATCACTCGCTCTGGATCACCTGCATTGGCCCAATTAGAAGACAGCCCTAAATACCAACGAAAAATCAACGCCATTTTGCGTTTTGGATTTCCTTGGGCATTTTTTATTTGCTCTGGATCTCGTTCTTCAAAGAAACTGACACATCCATTCCATACCTCTTCTAAAGGCATTTTAAAAGTCGTGGTTTCTAACTTTAGTCTTTCGTCTTTAGGAATGGCATCAATGCCCTGATAACGGTTATAGATTTCGTATAATTTTTTTGCTCTGGCACCAAATAAAGTCCCTCGTTTTAAGACTTGCAGTTCTACGCCTAACTCAAACATATCTGAAGCAGGAGCCATGGTGATATCTGTTGAGGTTACTTTGGCAAGTAAGTTCTTCACAGCTTCTGAAGTCCCTGATTCTACACAAGCTTGGTTGACAGAACCCGTTACCACATAGGCAGCACCCATAGCAAAAGCTGCTAGGGCAGACGTAGGAGTCCCTATCCCACCAGCAGCACCGACCCTAATTTGTTTTTTGTACTGGTATTTTTTCTGAATTTCGTCTCTCAATTGCAAAATGATAGGCAATACAACGACCATAGGACGGTTGTCTGTATGTCCGCCAGAGTCTGATTCCACGGTAATATCATCTGCCATGGGAACTTTTTGAGCCAATTCATACTGTTGTTGTGTAATTTTTCCAGCAGCCAATAATTTATCTAAAAATTGTACGGGTGCAGGCGACATAAAACGTTCAGCTACTTCCTTTCTAGAAATTTTACCAATCACTTTATTGGTAATGATAATTTCGCCTTGCGCATCTAAACTCAATCCTACAGCCCTGTATTTTACAATTTGCTCTGACAGGTTCATATAAGCAGAAGCTTCTACCACTTTTACACCGTGTTCTATAAACAAGTTAACGGCACCTTCCTCCAAGGCTTTCTCAATGGGACTATGAATAAGGTTGCAAGCATAAGTTTGAGTCGGCAATGCTTTTTGAATCGTTGCAATGGCTTCTTTAACGCGCGAAGGAACCATCCCAGCAGCTCCAAATGATCCCATCATTTGTTCTCTCCCTAAAGCAATGACCAAGTCTGTAGAGGCAATTCCGTTGGCCATGGCACCTGCTTTATAGGCATATTTTAATTTGTAGTCTTCTTTAAATGAGGAGTCCCCTAAATCTTCTGCTGTAAATGCAGGCACTATAGCTTTTAAAAACAAGCCCTTTCCTTCTGATTGAATGGTTCCCATATTGGTAATTCCAATGCGACCTGATAAATCTTTCACCACATAACAAGGTACGGCAGTGTTTTTTAATTTGTCAAACATTCCTGTGATATCAAATGAAATCTCTCTGGGAGATCCTATCCATTTTAAGTCAATCATTTTTAATATTTTAATTTATTTTATAAATTTAATCCAGACAAACCAGACTGCTGCCCGTTTAAATAATCTTATTTTTTTTAGTGGCGACGTCTGGCTATGCTTCTTCAATCCCCAATGCCAAATCTGTGACTTGGTAAATTCTAGTGCCTTCATTCCAGAGGTAAGCATTAGCGATCAAAACCAAAGTGGCGCCTCGTTTTTCTATGGTTTTAAAATGGACTTCTAAATGCATGTTTTCTACATTTACTCTTATTTGTCCACGGTATTTCCATTCGGTTTTATTGTTTACAACTTGTACAAATCGTGGTTTATTAAAATCTTTCCCTAAATCTTGTTGTAATGCGAATAACTGCATGGCTTGCGAAATAGCCTCGACACCTAAAGATCCTGGCATTACGGGATCAGAATAAAAATGGCAGGTAAAGAACCAGTCATAGGTATGAATAGCTTTGGAACAATGGATATAGCCTTTATTAAATTCACCCCCATTTTTCACAACGACACCGCTGTCTAATAAATTAAGCTGGCCTTCTGCCAAACGGAAGGTATTTTCTTTGTCATTTTCTTTATACAATTTCATTTTCGCATATAAAGAATCTAGTTTTATTTGGAAATAATCTTTAGTTGTTAAGTTGTTTTGCACATACCAAGCTGGGATGTCCTCTCCTTTATCTAAACCTACTTGTTGCGCTAAGGCTTCCTTAGGGAAGAATCCAAATGAAGAAAACCCTTTATAGAAGACATGCCCATCGACCGAGACTTCAAACAGATATTTCTGAATTACAAAACCGCCTAATGACGTAGAAGACGTTAAGGTTGATTTATTTTTAATCACTTTTCCTCTAAAATCTGTACCTATAGGAAGTTTTAATAATTCACCGTCACCATCTAGGTTTCTAAGGTATAAATCTTTGTCAGGAAATAATAAGGTACTTCCTAAATAAGCACCCAACAGTCCACAAGGTTGTAGTGCGATTTCCATCAACATCGCATAAGGCATTGTCATGGACGCATTTTGTTTGTAATACCAGACATTTTGAGGCACGTCGTATTCTGTCCAGATATTTGTTGGTTTTGAGAAATCAAAACGCTCTCCGTCAGTTTTAATCACACGGCTTACGACCTGTAAATCTGTATTTGGTTGACGCGATAAGGCTCTATTGTCATAAACGGCGTACTCTGGCCCAAAACAGTCGGCTAATCTTCCCAAAGCGAATATTTCGATATCAGTTTCATTTAGCAAAACATTTTCAGTCACTTTCTTAGGTTGCTCCAAGTATTTTGGATTGTCTTTTTCTCTTAACTGCAATCCTAAATTAGCAAAATGAACGGTAATAACACCATCTACAATAATTTCTAAATCACCGATCACATAAGGGTCAGGCAATAAGCCAATTTCTTTAATAACAAGGCGATAGGTTAATATTTTATCGTTAGGAGTGACTTCTTTTCTGCATCTTACTTTTTGTTGGAGTCCATAAATGGGTTGGAAACGCGCATCTTTTTTAAGGCGTTGTAAACCGAGCATCATCATAAAGAAACGCAGTAGATTTCCACCCCCTTCTGCTTGTAAAGAACCTGCCAATACTTGGTCATCTCTAAAATGACAAGGAAAATACCAATCGTCTGGACTCAAATCTTTTTCTGCTATAACTTCTCCTAAACCATAAGCACCCCCATTGACATCTGCCTTAACAATACGATCTAACATCAGCATTTTTTCTGGAGCTAATCGTATCGATTTATTTCTTCCATTAGGGAAATAAGAAATATCTTCAAAACATTTATGGGCATCTCCATTGATCAGATGTCTTAAATCCTCAATATCAAAAGCAGTCTTTTTTGTGGTTAAAAAAGGAATGAAGTTTTTCTTTTCTACCTCTGCCAAAATTTTCTTTTCACTGTCTGTATAAACCACACCGTTTCCTTTACTCAATTCTTCACCAGTAAAGAAACCAGCAACGCCATTGGTCATTTTTAAAACCATACGGTCTTCTACAAAACACTCGTAGCTAAAGAAAAACAATAAATTACGCCCGTTTCTAACGAATGAATTGATAGAGATATCATAGCGCAAAGTTTGCCCTTCAAAAGGTAAATCGTCCATAAACTCTAAGGTGCAATCCAATAAACGATACACATAATCTCCTTTGTTTTCTAAATCGATTCCCAAATAAGAAATCAACATTAAATCACATTGTCCAGATTCTACAGATACTGCCCAAGGAATTTGAGTATCGGTTGCATATCCCGAGTTATACGGAATGTCGTATTCGGTTTGCATAGTAGAGGGTTTGTATTCGCCCAGTTTAGCATCTAAACCAGTAACTCTACTCACCAATAAATAAGGATCCATTGGCAACATCACTCTGCGTTTGTATTGGTCAATAACATTGTATTCTGCACCAAACACATTACCGATTTTTCCTTCTGAAAATTCAATTAAATCTTCTTTTGTGTAAATGACGTTCTTATCTTTTAAGTGATTTGGGTCATTATAATCCTGTAATTTTAATCCGTTTTCTGCGATTTTAACAGTCGTTTTGGGATCTGTTTTTCGTATTGAAGTATCTATCATACTAGCTATTTTTTCTAAGGTATTTTTTGTTGTAATAGGCTGACTAGCCCCTTTATTTTTAGTTGTGTTTTGTGATTTCTCTTTTCTTTTTATGGTAGCAAACTGGCGTTGAAAATCCTCAGATAATAACACATCATACACAGGATTCCCCCCCGTTTTCACCTTTTTAGTAAAATGCTTTTTGGGTTGTTTCTGATTGGTATTTGGATATAATAAACTCAAATCAATATCAATTCCGTTAGAAATTAATTGCGCCAAACATTCGTACAGAGACTGAATAGAACTCGTGCCTTTTTTATCAATAGCACAAGCAGTATGTTGCTCTTGGTTTAGCGTATCTTTAAGCCAATTGGTACAGGTGCTATTAGGACCGAGTTCGACAAACGTACTAAATCCGTTTACTGACATTTTTTTCGCAAAGGCGGGAAAGTCGACTGTTTTATAGCAGACTTTTGTGGAATTCTCTGCTATTCCTAACGACTCCATAGGAATTTTTTCACCCGTTAAACTAGAATAAAAGTCAACTTCTGGATGGTTTTCTAATGGGAAATTATGCATTTCGATCAATCCATCGTATTCCTTTTTACAGAACTCGTTATGGATAACATTTTGAAAAGGCACGAGTAATGATGCACAATTTAAAGCCTTAATTAACATTTCACACTGACTTTTATCACCAGAAATTATCAATTCCTTTTCAGAGTTTACAAAAGTGATGAAGACCTTATCAAACTTAGAAATATGGACTTCTACCTTCTCTCTGGTGTCTAATAAAATCCAGCTTTGCCACCTGGCTTTTGCTTCCTCTGTACTAATATTCCATTCTTCGGCTAATAACTCCAAATCACCAGAAAATTTATTCTTAAAAATTGGAGAGTTGCGGAATATTTTTGTCCCCTCACCGGGATTCCAAATACCAAATGAATACCACATAGAGCTGCATTCCCCCATAGAATAGCCCATAGCTGCTTTTGGCTTTACGCCAAAATAGGCTCTTAATATATGCGTGTACAAGGTTGAATAAAGCACCCCTGCAGACATCATAGAAATAGCATCAGTCTGAATGTTTGGAGACGCTGTTGCACGGTCTTGCTTTTTAGGAAATAAATAGTCTAAGCCAAAGAAATCTATAAGGTTTGGAATTTTGTTTTCAAAATCGCTTAAAAGGTTTGGAAAAAACTGAAATAAATCGTGTCCTAATCCCTCATAACTCGTCGCAGAACCTGGATATACAAATGCTAAATCGCCTTTAGCTGCACTCGGGTTTGGACTAAAGAAAGAACCACTAGGGAGTTTGATATCTGTCTTTTTATCAAAGGCTACCGGCAATTGTTTTTCTATAAACCCGATATCTTGTAGTAGTGATTTCTGACTAGAAGCAACTAGAACAATGCTATATATTGCTTTGGTTTTGGTTGCTTTGTTATAACACCCCTGTGCTATAAATCCCAAGTCATCAACAAGAACATCTTGGCTAATTAGGCTTAGGTTTTCTCTGAGCTCATTTTGTGTATTTCCTTTTAAAACAAACAGATGCTTTTTTAAGAAATTATGAATTTGAGGGTGTTTAGGATGTGCAACTTCCGATAGTTTTACACGAGAATGTGGACTTAAATTTACGAGGGCCTGTCTCGGATAATCCGTTTCATTGATCCAAGGTCTTGATTGGCTTGGAAAATAGTAATTGCTATTTTTTAAGGCATCGTTTTTTACAGATTTCCAATTTGGAATGCCCGGAATAAATTGATGATACAAACAAAGGGCTGTTTTTACAACAGAAGCTAATCCTGCTGCCGCAAATGTGTGTCCGATATTGGTTTTTACAGACCCTAATGCAATTTTATGATCCGATGTCTGTGCTAATAATTGGGCTTGTTCTAAGTCATCTTCTTGCTTAAATCCAGAAGCTACTAATTCTTGTAAGGCGATATTTTTATCTGTTGATAAATCTCCGATAGCATCAATAGTAGCATAAATAGCATCTTTTTCTGTTAGCATTTCATCAGCCTTTAAAACAATAACCGATGCCCCTTCGCCAATCAACCAACCATAATCGTCTACATTAAAAGACAAACTTGGTTGTTTGTTTTGGTTTACGCTGGCAATCAGATTCCGTAAAAGAACGGCTTCCATACCTCCCGAAAACTCAACTGCTCCCACAACAACAGCATCAACTTCGCCTAAAGACAACATATTCTGAGCGACTTCTAAAGCTCTTGTCGTTCCGTTATTTCCATTGGTAATTGTAAATGAGGGGCCACTAAAATCCCATAAAGCGGAAATACGACTCGACATAATATTACCAACAAAACTCGTATGCTGACTAGGGGTCTGTGCGTTCTCTATCTTGTACAATATATTACGACATTTGCCTAAAAGGCTTACTTTTTGTGTCTCTTCTAAATCAATTCCGGCACGATCTAATGCTTCATCCAGTTGCCATTTGCTATCCCAACGCGCTAGGTAATGATGTATCGCAAGTTCGGGATTCATCGCAATTAAAACCGCTACGTTTTCCCCTTTTTTTAAGCTTGATTTTTGAATGGCTTGGTCAGCAACCTTTAAGATTAAAGCTTGCTGTGGCTCCATAGTGCCAACTTCGTTAGGCTGGATTTTATAGCGCATTAAATCCATGTCAAAATCAGCTATAAAGTTGCCTCTAGGTGGCTTTTCTGTATCCAAACCAAAACTGGATAATAAGTTCTTGTTTTTTTCAAAACCCTTCCATCTATGAATTGGCATTTCAGAAAAATGCTGGGTGCCTTCAAAAATAGATCGATAAAAAGCATCTAGATTAACGCAATCACCAAAATGAACTTCCATACTTGTGATGGCCATTTCTTTAAGCTTGACGTCTGTGTGTTTCTTACTTTTTTCTTTATCATGGCTTTGTACAACCAAATGGGCATTGGTACCTCCAAAGCCAAAAGAATTTACCGCTGCTTGCTTCTCATTTGTTTCCCATTTTAAAGGCTCTTCTATGATTTGATCTTGCGTAAACCAGCCTTTTTTAGATTGAATCGCGGTAGATAAATTAATTCCAGGTGGAATTTTATCATGCTCCATGGAAAGTAACACTTTCATCAAACTAGGCATTCCTGCTGCCGTGAGCATATGCCCAATATTTGATTTTACAGAACCTAAACGCAATTTTTCTGGATTGTCCCCAAAGAAAGTTTCGAGTGAATTGATTTCAGTAACATCGCCAAGAGGTGTGCCTGTTGCGTGGCATTCTATATACGAGGTGTTTTCTTTAGAAATAGCTCCGTTATACGCTCTTTCATAAGCTAATGTTTGTCCTTTTGGATTGGGACTTAATAAATATTTACCACCGCCGTCATTGGATAAACCAATTCCTGAAATAACACCGATGATATTATCGTCATCTTTTTCTGCATCCGATAAGCGCTTCATAAGGATCATCCCAGCGCCTTCGGACGATACTAATCCAGCAGAGTCTTTATCTAAGGGTGAGTACTTATGATCATGACCTGCATAGGCATGCAAAATTGAAAACCCCATGTGGATAAACAATTGGTCTGACGAGCAGACGGCTCCTGCCAACATCATATCGGCTTTGCCGATTAACAATTCGTTACAGGCCATTTTTATAGCGTAGAGCGAAGACGCACAAGCGGCGTCTAAATCGAAATTTGTACCTTTTAAACCAATCACATTTTTTACCAATTCTGAGACATCACCTTCAAGAGGATTGTTTTTTGGAATTTCATATGCTGTTGCTGGAATTTCAAAACTCTCGTCTTTTAAAAGGGTTTTAATTCCTTTTTCAAGGGTTTTTGTATAAATGGGTGCCATAATTTTATGGGACGATTTTGTTGGAAAAGATAAATTTCCAAAGATGACGCCACAGTGCTCTAAAGCTTGAGGTTTATTCCAGTAACCGCCATGCATTAGAGCATCCTTCGTTACTTGCAATCCCCATTGATACATTTGGTCTAAATCATTTAAGTCTTCAGAACCGAAGTCTGCGCTGTTAAAATTATAATTACGAATGTAGCCTCCACGTAAGGAATAACACCGGTCTATAGTTCCTTTATCTTTTTTATAGAAGAGTGCGGGGTCGGCACCAAAATCCTCTTTTGTCGCCATACCAGTCAAGTCCTTTTTATCCATAAGGTTATTCCAAAACTCTTGTACCGTTTTAGAGCCAGGAAAAAGAGAGGACATGCCAATGATTGCTATTTTTTCTTTCATTCTTTAGTGTTGATTGGGGCGTTAGGCATACTACCAGGCTAAGCCTTTTGAAACGGTTAATCCAGCGCCTTCTGTGAATAAAAAAACATCTCCATTTTCATCATATACGGTAATGTTTGCGATCATTTTTGTGGCTGTATTTTCTTGTATTTTCATATGTACATAAAAACTTTTATTTGCAGGAATTTCTCCATAAACCAGTCCTTCTAGTGTTTGTAAAGGCAAACTATTAGCACCGTTATGATACTTTTGCACCCATAGAATCATACCTTGATATTGTATATCTAAGAAAAATGCGTTTAAACTCGTGCTAGGAAACTGCCCTTGTGTTTCTAAAGAAACTGCTGGTGCTTTACATTTTAGTAAAACTTGGTCTTTATCTATCGACAAAACCGTTTCTATCCCCTGGTAAAAAGGACCTTGAAATAGAGAACCGTCTTTATAAAAAGTAGCGCCATCTATTTTGTTTTCTTTTATTGTAGGGGTTTGAAATTTGGGTTTATCGCTTCTTTTTCGCGAAAGCGTAATTGTTGAGCGGTAATGATTTAAAGGTAGCTTCACCCCTTTACTATACACAGTGACATCACAGACAATATGGTCTGCAGTTTTACTCTGTTCTTTAATTTCTGTAAAGTAAACTTCTTTTTCAGTGCCATCAAAAACGATCCCTTTAAACAGTTTTACATGTGCTACACGCGCTAACTTATAATCTGGGAATAGTTTAACACAAGAATCTGCCATCCATGCTGTGGCGTTTACCATTGGTAAAACAGAACTACCTTGAATAACGTGATCCTTTAAAAACGCATTGTTTTTTAAACTTAAATGCCGTTGAATAGTGTAGGTTTTTAAAGGGCCAGAAATATCCGAAATACCTGCAGGTAAAGTGCCTCCAATTATGACTTGAGGTTGGTGGTGATACGCTCCGTTTAATTCTTGAACAAAACGAGCAGCTCCACCAGGATGGTTGACCAAAGAAACACCTGCTTCTTCAAACATTTTTTGCAACTCTGGACTCACCATACCACCTTCCCAAGCGCCCCAATTAATTGCAGTAACTTTAGTATTAGGATGATTGGTACTAAACAAATGTGCCGCGGTACTTAAAATTTCGTTGGCCATCGCATAATCAGATTGACCAACATTTCCGTAGAAACCCGCCACTGAAGAAAACATAATTAAATGCCTTAATTCGTTCACGTTTACCATTTTTAAGAGGTTTGTTAAACCATCTAACTTTACAGAAGTCACATCATCAAAAATCTGTTCGGTTTTATCTTGAATGAGCTTATCTGCTAAACGACCAGCACCGTGAATGATTCCAGTAATTTTACCCCATTCTTTTTCAATCTCAAGTAATTTGGGTTTGATGGTTAAATTCGTAACATCACCCGCTACATAAATAGCATCGCCACCATTTGCTTTGATGTGTGCAATAGTTTCTTCAATTTCCTTTTTAGCAACATATTTATTAAACCTACTGTTTAGCCCTTTAATTGAAACTTTCTCTCCACTAGATTTCATCTCCTGCATAATCTCATTTTTAAGGGCTGCAGGGCTGACTCCATTTAACGCATAAGCTGGTAATTCAAAATCCAAAGCGGATCTCCCTAAAAGGATAAACTTAGATTTAAAAGCAATGTTCATTTCTTTGATACAGGTAGCTGTAACACCTCTACCACCGCCAGCAACTAAAAAAACGTCTTTATCTGTAACCGTTTGTTGGTAGTCCTCTGCAGCACTTACTTCATTTATTGTAACCTCATAAGTCATCCGTCCATTTTCAGTGATGGCGACATCGACATAGCGTACATCTGCATCGTGTAATTCTAAGAATAAAGCATCCGCAATTTCTGTTGCTGCCAATTCAGGTTTTACATCGATTGCTCTGCAGAATACTGGAGACCATTCTAGATTCATACATTTTGTTAATCCAGATAATCCACCAGCAATGATGGACATATTAGAACGTTTGTCCATTCCAAATTTTCCGTCTAAACGAGACAGGGTCATAAAAGCAGTTCGTTGAGTTTTGCTGTTGGCATTTAAAGGTGCTTGTAGCTGTTTCGCTAGTAAGAAAGTAGCTTTTAGCAATGCACGCTCCGTATCAAAATGTTGCGTGAAATTAGAGCCTGAAAAGGTGAAGTGTGGGTGCAAATAAATAAAAGAACCAATGTCATTTTTAGCTAAGATTGTATCGATAGCCGTTTTTATATTTTGGTCGTTTATGTCTGAAATAGAAATCCCATTTTTTAGAGTAGGGTTCTTTTTAAAAGCGTCGAATTGAATGACAATGACGGTATGGCCTTCACTTTCTAATTTTCCTTTTACAGCCAAAGTCAAATCGCTTCCTTCATCTGTAATTACCACAGGTTTTAATGCCGAAATATCCTGTACTAAAAGATCCACTTTAGGAATAAATTTTAAGCCGATAGATTTTCGAGGCACATTGTAGAATTTGGTAGGCAAGGAGAATTCCTGTTTTGAAGTAGTCTCCTTGATTACCGTATTGTTTTTTTCTGCATCTAGGCTAGGCTGATGCTTTTTTTTTTAATAACACCTCCCGCTTTAGTAGAAATATAATCCACAATTTCTTGTAGAGTTCTTAATTCTGCTAGGTCGTTAGGGTTGATATCTGTTAATTTATCTGATTGCTCAGTAATCGCTCCAAAAATCTCTACCCGTTTGATAGAATCGATACCTAAATCGGCCTCCATATCCATACTTAATTCTAACATTTCAGCAGGATAGCCTGTCTTGTCAGCAACGACGGTTAGCATAAGGTCGAGCATTTCTGAATTTCCTTCAGTAGATATCGTGTGTTCAACGACTGGTGTTGCAATAGGATCTGTATTTACAACTGTTTGGGCTGCTGGAACAACACTAGGAGCATCAGGACTTGTGGTAGCACTAATTCCCGCTTTAGTAGAAATATAATCCACAATTTCTTGTAGAGTTCTTAATTCTGCTAGGTCGTTAGGGTTGATGTCTGTTAATTTATCTGATTGCTCAGTAATCGCACCAAATATCTCCACCCGTTTGATCGAATCGATACCTAAATCAGCCTCCATATCCATACTTAATTCCAACATTTCAGCAGGATAGCCTGTCTTGTCAGCAACGACGCTTAGCATAAGGTCGAGCATTTCTGAATTTCCTTCCGTAGATACCCCTGTTTCAACCACTGGTGTCGCAATAGGCTTGGTAGTTTCATTTGTTTGGGCTGCTGGAACACTACTAGGAGCATCAGGATTTGTGGTAGCACTAATTCCCGCTTTAGTAGAAATATAATCCACAATTTCTTGTAAGGTTCTTAATTCTGCTAGGTCGTTAGGGTTGATGTCTGTTAATTTATCTGATTGCTCAGTAATCGCTCCAAAAATCTCTACCCGTTTGATCGAATCGATACCTAAATCGGCCTCCATATCCATACTTAATTCTAACATTTCAGCAGGATAGCCTGTTTTGTCAGCAACGACTGTTAGCATGAGGTCTAACATTTCTGAATTTCCTTCAGTAGATACCACTGTTTCAACGACTGATGTTGCAATAGGATCTGTATTTACAACTGTTTGGGCTGCTTGAAAACTACTAGGAGCATCAGTACTTGTGATAGCACTAATTCCGGCTTTAGAAGAAATATAATCCACAATTTCTTGTAAGGTTCTTAATTCTGCTAGGTCATTAGGGTTGATGTCTGTTAATTTATCTGATTGCTCAGTAATCGCTCCAAAAATCTCCACCCGTTTGATCGAATCGATACCTAAATCAGCCTCCATATCCATACTTAATTCCAACATTTCAGCAGGATAGCCTGTTTTGTCAGCAACGACACTTAGCATAAGGTCGAGCATTTCTGAATTTCCTTCAGTAGATACCGCTGTTTCAACGACTGATGTTGCAATAGGATCTGTATTTACAACTGTTCGGGCTGCTGGAACAACACTGGGAGCAGCAGGACTTGCGGCAGTGGGTATTTTAACATCTATAGCAGCATTTTCAGAGTTCTGTTCCCCTCCAAAATTGTCTGATAAAAGGGCTAATAATTGTGCTGTTTGTTTGTTTTGTTCCGTCAAAATGGCTTGGAACATATCTAATGTTTTAGATTGATTTTCCTTAATGCCATCAATGGCGCTTTTAATAATCGTAGACTTCATATCTTCTTCTGTAACTTGGTCTGTACTGATTTTATTTATAGAAACAGGAACCTCTTTTATCACTTCCTTAATCACTTCTACGGTTTTAATAATTTCTGTAGTGTTGCTCACTTTAAATCCGTTGTTTAAAGCATCATTATACACCTTCTGTGTTGCAGGGCTTACATAATTGTTACCCGCTATTTTCACAGCCATTTTTGGTTGTACTGAAGGCGCTGCTACCTGACGTGCATTACTGTCAATGGCACCTAATTCACATCCTAGAACCTGCAATTGTATGGCAGCTTCTCTAATTTGTAAGTCACTGTTTTTAGTAGCTTTTGCATTTGTTGCCACCACAAAATGTTCTTTATCAGCTAAGATGTCTTTTACGAGATTGGTCAAAATAGACTTAGGTCCAAATTCAACAAAAACGCGCGCACCAGCAGCATACATATTTTCAATTTCAGTTTTAAAATCGACTGTATTTAAAATATGTTGCGCTAAGATGTTTTTAATTTTAGGGGTTTCCGTTGGGTAGGCATTTCCTGTTGAATTTGAATACACTGGGATCACTGGGCTTGAGAATTCTATAGCCTGTATGCTTTTTTCAAAGGGCTGTTGTGCGTGTCCAACACAGTCCGTATGGAAAGCTGCAGAAACAGGTAATAGAACAGAACGGTAGTTTTTAGTATCTAACAGCGTTTTTGCTTTCGTTATACCTTCTGTTGTTCCTCCTAAAACGAGTTGGTTTGAGGCGTTAATATTTGCAATAGAAACCCCAGGAATACTAGCAATTAATGACTGAATCTCAGAAGTAGCTGCTTTAACAGCTAACATCATACCAGCATCTCCATTTGCATTTTTACCTGCCATAGCCTCACCACGAGCAATGGCAAGTGTTATATAATCAGTTTCGCTGAGTACGCCTGATGCACAAAGTGCAGTAAGCTCACCAAAACTATGTCCGGCCACCATATCACTTACAAGACCAGCATTTTTAAAGACTTTGTAGTATCCTAAACTTATGGCACCTATGGCAGGTTGCGCAAACTCTGTATTTGTAATATTCTTTTCTAAGCTATCTTTATCCTCCGCTGTAAACACAGGTTTTGGATATATTTTAGTTGCTAAATCATATCCTTTTTTAGCATCAAAAGCAGCAATTGTTTGTTGTAGCGTTTCAAAACTACTCGTCGCCTCTTTTGCCATATTAGCATATTGAGAACCCTGACCAGAGAATAATGAAGCCACTTTTATACTGCTTGAAATTCCGTTTGGTCTAAAGAAAATTTCCTTTGGGTGCGACCAAGCCTCCTTATTATTTTCTAATTGTTTGACGGCAATTTCTAGTTTAGAAATACAATCCTCTAAAGATTCTGCAACAAAACCTAAACGCGCTTCACTCTGTTTTGCAGTGCCTTGCTTAGAACTTTCTTTTAAGTTATAATATGCCGTCGTTGTTTCCTTCGAATTCAATCCAACAACTGTGTTTTTCAGATGCGTTAACAAGTCGTTAGCGTTAGTAGCTTTAAGGTAAATACTGTGAAATGTTTGATGTACTCTATCTGTAAAGGAGGTTTTATTTTCATATTCCTCCATGGCAAAATGCACGTTCACACCACCAAATCCAAAAGCAGAGATTCCAGCTCTACGCGGTACACCGTTTTTAAACCAAGGTCTGGTTTCTGCATTGACATAAAAAGGGGAATTTTCAATCTCAAATTTTTCGTGAGGCTTGGTAACGTTTATAGTACCTGGCAACACTTTATGATATAAGGCTAAAGCCGCTTTTATCATTCCAGCAGCACCTGCAGCCGATTTTGTATGCCCTATTTGTGATTTTACAGAACCGATGGCAATGTGATTTTTTGTCGTGTCACTTTTGCCAAAAACCATAGACATTGACTCAAACTCGGCAGCATCTCCAGCTCCTGTTGCAGTGCCGTGACCTTCAATTAATTTTACCGTAGAAGCGTCGTAGCCCGCCTCATCATAAGCACGTTGCATCGCCAAAGCCTGGCCGTGTGGACGTGGTGCATAAACCGATTTATATCGCCCATCACTTGAAGAACCAACTCCGGTGAGTAACCCATAAACTCGATCGCCATCACGTTCTGCATCTTCCAATCTTTTTAAGACTAACATTCCAATTCCTTCTCCAATCAACATGCCGTCAGAGTCGATATCAAAAGGACGAATACTTCCTTTTTGTGAAAATGCGGGAGTTTTAGAGAACGACATATACATAAAAGGAGAATTATCTGTATCGACACCTCCTGTGAGCATCATATCACATCGTCCTTCAATCAGTTCTGAGACTGCCATTTTAATAGCAGAAAGTGAGGCCGCACAAGCCGCATCTACAACAGAGTTAATACCTCCTAAGTCAAAACGATTCGTGATTCGACCAGAGATGACATTCCCTAACATACCAGGAAAAGAATTTTCGTTCCATCCAACATATGCTTTCTTTATTTTTTCAATAATGTGTGGAATATCTGCATCGCTAATCCCACTACTTTTTAGGGCTTTTTCCCAAATAGGAGCTTGCAACCTTGAGGTTAGCGGCGTAATTAGTTTTTGACCACCACCAACTCCTAAAATCACACCGGTTTTTTCTTTTAAAAGTGCTGTAAATTTACCCGATTCTCTACCATACCCAGCATCTTCGAATGCATCTCTAGCCCCTATTAGGGACAATAATTGAGACACATCTGTGACTTCTAAAATATTGGGGGGTAAGCCAAATTCCATTGGATTAAAGTCAATATCAGGAATAAACCCTCCTTTTTTACAATAGGTTTTGTCTGCTATTGTTGGGTCGGCATCATAATAATCCTCTATTTTCCAACGCGATTCTGGAACATCCACAATACTATCTTTCTGATTGATAATATTATTCCAATATTCTTTTACATTGCTGGCATCAGCAAACATTGCAGATAAACCAATAATTGCTACTGGTGTTTTTTTAAGTGAACTGTTAATAGTGTCCATAATTTTTAGTCTATGTTAAGTATAGATGTTTCTGTTTTTCAACTTCTAAAAGCCCTTTTTCGGTGCACAATCCTCTTAGGTAAACGACCATAACGCCACCTGTGAGCCTGGCTTTAGAAAATTGTGCTGATGGAAAAACTTTTGTATTGTTACATAATTTTAGCAATGTTTGAACCGTAGCCATCGTAACTTCTGGATCCAAATCTTTTCTAAATAAACCATCTTTTACGCCCCATTTAGCTAAATAAAGCAATTCGCGAAAAGCGAATTCTGAATTCTTTTCGTAAGAGCCTTTTAAGACACTAGGAAAATACCTTAGGATATCCTTATAAAAGTTTGCATTGCTATAATCCGCTCTTTTTAAAATTTGCTGTTGAATTATGCCCATGGCTTCAATCGCAGAGCTACAGTTGTTAATAATTTCGTCGTTACTACTTCTAATACCAGCCAAATACCGTTCTATACAGGCTTGCATTAAATCAGTTTTATCTATAAAATGATTGTAAATCGTACGCTTAGACGTGCTTAATTCTTTGGTGATGTCAGCAATAGTGACTGCTTTCACACCGTTTTTTAAGTATAATTGAGTAGTTATCTCTATTATGTAGTCTTTCGTAATCATATAATTTCCCTACATTTGTTCTGGCGGTAATATTTTTGTACCGTTAGTACCGTAAAGAACTGATTTATAAATTAAAGTGATTTATGTTTTATCATAAATGTTTCTTAATACCGAATAAATGCTAAAAATAAGGATCGTTGAGATAGCTAAAAACAAGCCTTTTTTTACAAAAGAATCAGTATTAAAAAACCTCCCAGAGAGCCTTCAAGACAGGGCAAAAAGGTATTTAGACGAAGAGAGTTCACTGAGCTATAGCGCTGGGCGCCTGTTGTTGAAAAAAGCACTACTTGAAAATGGACTTCCAGCTTCTTTATTGGAAGAAATAGGCTATTCTGAACAAGGAAAACCAAGTTTTAAAGATCATAATTTCTCTATTTCTCATAGCAATGGGTACGTTGTTTTAGCTTTTAGTACCAATTTTTCTGTTGGTATAGATATTGAGAAAAAGAAAACTATAGATTTAAAACTATTTAACTATTTATTTACGGCATTGGAGTGGGCGTCTATTTTAAATGCTAAAAATTCCTTAGAGCGGTTTTATTGGTTTTGGACCCGTAAAGAAGCGGTATTAAAAGTAGCTGGCTGTACTTTGAAAGATTTAAAACAACTAGAAGTAAATGAGCATTACGGGATGTATAAGGAGAAACGCTATTATTTTGAATCCTTTGATTTTGATCCTGATTTTAATGGAATAGTCGCGACGGAAACTCAGACTCCAATTGCTATGGAATTTATTGAATTAAAGGATTTATTGAAAGACTAATCATTCTCAAACAGCAATGTGCTGTTTGAGAATGCTACTATGTTTTAATTGGATAAGTTTATAATTTTACGCATCTAAATAATTTCTTCTGAAACTGCTCTATAAAACAACTACCTGAATCTATGTTAAGACACTCACTCTATATAATTATCTAAACCTTCTGTTCGATTTTTAGAGATGTATCTCCCAAATCTTCTAAACAGAAATTCTGTACTTAACCTTGCTTCTTTTGTTCCTGCCATTATAGTTTGTATATACCATAATTAGGATTCCCTACAAGTCAAAGGGAAATATACAATCGAAACAATCGAGAGATAGAATACCGAAGTTATAAGCAGAGGCGGACTCATTCGTAGTAGTGTTGAAGGTTGTGTAATGGAACTGAAGCAAAGGGATGGGCTAACTTTATTTACAATTTGCCAACTTGCAAAAGGAAGAGCTTATTTTTATAAATTAAATTAGAAGAGCCTTGTGAGTGGAGACTTTCAAGCACGGTTCTGTTAGAGGCTTGGGGTGAAATTCCACTTGTCTACTCGACTACAAAAACGTTAACACAAATTTAAATGAAAAAAAACAAGGCAATATTAATAATTCAAAATCAAATCGATAAATCATCCGATGAAGATAATAGAAATGAGTCATGGCTGATTGAAACAAAAACATATATTTTTGAATTTTTTGGTAACAACTCTGAACAGTCTAATTTTTTGAAAAGTTTTACTTGGATCCAACGTTCAAGATACCTTGATAAAACTGAATATGAAAAATTGAAAAATATTAAAGGCTTTTTAAACGATTGTATTTCTGTAATTTCTAATATTGGTGTGTACAAAAAGCCAATTAATAATTGGTTTTATCAATTACCGAATTGGGTAATTACTTTAAGTTTAACCGCATTGTGTTTCGTTTCATTCGGAATTGGTATTTTGTTTACAACAAATAATAACTCTGAATTAAGAAATGAAAACTCAAAACTAAAAGAAAAATTAATTAATATACCTTCCGACACAATATCCGATAATCATAAAAACCTTAAGAATAAACCGAAATAAAAAATTCTACCAACAGCGCATAAAAGCAATAGTTAAATTCTTTACTGAAGCGTTTTATGTATTCTGCTTTTTATCTAAATTTTGAACTGTAAACCTAAGCCGTATAAAAATAATAGGGAAATTGTCGCCTAACTCAATGGTATAATTGATTTTGTAAGATCATCAAATTTCTAAAATCGACTAATTTGGAACATTAAAGATTCAGAAAACAGGACGCCAAAATAAAGTAATAGCTGAATTTAAGAAACTGGATAATCTATTGGATGAATCAAAAATTACTGGGCAAGGTTGCGAGTGAAGACTTCAGTGAACAATTTTATCAAAAATTTAAACTCTTTTTCAAGTAAGAACAACTTCAAAATAAATACTTTTGAATTTCTTTTATCTAAAGTATGCTCAAAATAGCCTTACATCCCATTTATAAACACCCACTACCCGAAGGGCATCGCTTTCCAATGGATAAGTATGATTTACTTCCCAAGCAATTGCTCCATGAGGGAACCTGTGAACCAGAAAATTTTTTTGAGCCACAAATAAATCTCGATAATGAAACTTATATACAATCTGTCCATACCTCAGACTATTTAGAGCAGTTATATAATATTAGTATAGAACCAAGAATCGCTCGTAAAATTGGGTTTCCATTGTCTGCAGAATTGGTTAAAAGAGAACGAATCATTACCAATGGCACTATTGAAGCCTGTAACTATGCTTTAGAATATGGTGTTTCTATGAATATTGCTGGAGGAACTCACCATGCTTATTCAGATCATGGGGAAGCTTTTTGTATGTTAAACGATCAAGCTATTGCCGCTCACTATCTCTTGCAAAATAAGTTGGCAAAGCAAATCCTTGTTGTTGATTTAGACGTCCACCAAGGGAACGGAACAGCAGAAATTTTCCAAAAAGACGATAGGGTGTTTACCTTTTCCATGCATGGAAAAAGTAATTACCCATTCAAAAAGGAAATTTCAGACTTGGATATTCCTATGGAAGATAATTGCGAAGATGATCTGTATTTAGAGACTTTAAAAGTGACTTTACCGAAACTTATCGATCAGGTGAAACCAGACTTTATATTCTTCCTTTCTGGAGTAGATATTTTAAGTACCGACAAATTAGGGAAACTAGGTTGCAGTGTGGCAGGCTGTAAAAAAAGAGATAAATTTGTTTTTGAGCAATGTCTACACCGAGAAATTCCTGTTGAGGTGAGTATGGGCGGAGGCTATTCTAAAGATATAAAAACCATCATAGATGCACATGCCAACACTTACCGTATGGCACAGGAGATCTATTTTTAGAGTTAAACGTCTATAGTTTAGATGATAATTAATAGACGAAAGTCCAGAGTTAAAATGCTAAACACTAAATTAGAAATCTGATGTTTGAAATTATTTCATTTACACTTTCAGCAAAAACCCTTCTGTACTAAAGGGGTTCTAAAGGAGGCTTTTTGATTTATAATCTCTATCATTTTCTAACACAGGATAACGGTGTCTTTTGGTTTTAAGAAAAGGCTATAAATTTTAGAAATTGAATTCCAGCTTAATAAGAAGAGACTATCAATTTCAAATTTTTGTTAATAGATTAAGCTTAGCGTCATTCTTTTTTGAATTTTATAATTATATTGAATCTGCTAAAGGCAATTTAGTGACTTTGTCTTAAAGCGAAAGTATTTTTTAATTTATCATTCAATCCTTCAATGAATTCTCTTCGTTTAATTAATTCCTCTACAGTACTTTCAAATGTTCTAATAGTCGTCAATTTTGGAAATGATAATTTTCGTTTTGCAATTGAATTTGATATTAGAATATTTACATAATTAAATGTCAAGATCAGTTTTTGAATAATGTCAGTTTTAATGATGTTCAACCCAATTTTATGAGCTGTTCTCTCATTTAGAATATACGTAGTTCCCTTAATTCTGACAGCAGTATTATTGTCTTTTTCACAACTATCTATTAAACTTAAAATTCCTTCTAAATACTTCTGTAGTATAAAATTGATTCTTTGCTTTCCGCTCAATGTTTTGTCTATCACAAAAACATAATCAAATAAGGAACCACCGTGAATTTTGATGATTCCTTTTTCCTCTTTTTCAGCAACAAATAGAGTAGAATAATAAATCAATTTCCCCTGTTTTTTAAGGGTTGGATTATCAAAAAAAGAAGCGATTATAGAAAGGCTAATGGCTATTGATACACATATGAGAAAATACAAACCACTACCCATTGATAATATTGAAACAACTACATTAAAAAATAAAGCGATAACTCCAATTTTTATTTGAATTTGGCGCTGTTCTTTACTGGGTTTCAGGTAAAAGGGGTGATTCATTTTATAGTATTTAAAAAAGGTTAATTTAAGAAATTTAGAGCAGGAGGGAAGCCTTCTTTTTCTAATTATGAAAAGTCAAAAGTGCATAGCTTGCATGGGTAAAGAATAGAGCTACTTCTGTCCAAGATTTATGAAGCATAAATCAGCTCAAAAATATTGATTTTTCCTAAAGAATTTATAGGTCTAATTTGGTATAAGAGATAAAAACTTGGCGCACATCATAACCTTTGCCCTTCAAGAGAAATCCATGCATCGCTGTTGTCCGAGTTGTAAAAAGGAAACCTTAATTACATTTTTTACCTTTAACAGTCGTGATCCACCAAAGGATTACAAAAAAATTATAAAGAATAAATTACTAGAATATGAACACTAAAAACGGTTCTAAAAAGAGCCTTGACTTACTAATACCAAATCAAATTTATAATGTCGTATCAATAAATTGAATTATACTATGACGTAGCTCAGCACAGGGTTTTCTCTTAATTTTTACATTCCAATCAGATATGGACTTAACGCAAAATAAAAACCGATCAGCATTAGCGGATATTGCAAATAACTTGTAGAGTGAAATGTTGATTTGAAGTTCATTCTATATATTTAATTATTTTCTTTTCTCGAATTTAGCTCTGATTTAATTTTCTTCATATTCATAAATTGTAACGGAAGAATTGCACAGCAAGAGATTCCAACTGTGAATAAAGCAATAAACATAGATTTATCCTCTTTTGTTAATAATCCATAAACTGTAATTCCAGTTATAAGGCCTATCGTAAAAATAAGTACGATAGTAACTCCTTTAATTGAATTTAGCTCCGATTTCAATTGTTCGGTCGATTTATTTTTCATCTGTTCGTTTTTCAGCTTGTGCCTAACGTTTGGTGTAAGAATAGTTGTGCTATTAGGCATTTAAACTAATAAAAATTGACCGAACCTGTGGAAATTCCGCAGGAATTTCCAAGTAGGCGAGAACTAGCCATTCTTTTTACACAGCCTTAGCGGTTCGGCTTTATTATGGATTTAACCGTATTAATTTTATTATCTATTAGAGTTTATACTAATTTAGTTATTAAATGCCGTATTAAAAGCTTTTAGAAAATGGTGATTTCCTGTTATAGATTTAATGGTTTCAGGTTTCATTTCGCAGACCATTTCGCTTAGCCACTCTTTTAAATTTTTCATCGAT
>Ga0306864_1000194_pt1 | contig 29472 bp, 28 predicted proteins | sample AntRauTorckE5430_FD_190448 | JGI IMG/M metagenome (GOLD analysis project Ga0306864, IMG submission 190448) | Saline lake microbial communities from Rauer Islands, Antarctica - Metagenome Torckler E5 #430 (v2) (version 2) | ecosystem: Environmental > Aquatic > Non-marine Saline and Alkaline >...
CCGTGTAAGATCTATAGTGCTCACAGGCAGAAATAATGACATTCTCAGGAATTTCTTTCTTTGTATTGGATTTCTTCGTTGATTTCTCATTGCCGCCACTCTCTGTTTTCCTTTTCAAATCAGCCAAGGTCGACATTATTTTTGGTTGATCTAAATAGAAGTGTGATTATCAAGACAGAAGCTGAAAACCTTCACAAATTCAAATGAGGGTTAAAAGATGGGTTTCACTTTGCATTTTTCCTCTCATTGAAAAGTGGATGGCTGCTGGAGAAAAAAGAAAAAGTGAGGCGGGAAAGATTCTTCAAAATGTTTTGGAACCGCGCGATTGGTTGGCACTTTGCAAGCCTGTTGGATTTTCAATGATCATCCATACTACGTACTTACTATTTAACTGTACATATTGCAGATACATTATTCACATGGAGAAAAACTAAGAGCTTTTGTTGAAGAAATACTGAGGCATCCGTACTCTCATATCTATGTTCTATATCTGGAATGTTAGTGTATGTAATGGAGTTTGCCTAAATTCTGAAGAATGCATTTTGTAAGCAAACATACAGTTCAATAGCAAACATTCTTTGAGAAATATTGTTATGCCTGAATCATTAGTCTTTTCTCCTTAGATTCCTTTCCTAGTAATATCTTTGCTTGTTATTTGCTCATCAGACCTGTAGATATCATTTGGAAGCGAAGGCATTTCATTAGTGACTTCTCTTCTCCCTCCCGCCAGTCTCTCCTTGAGCTCCAACTCTAGCCCCCTAATCATTATACCCAACACCCCATCCACGTTATATGCTCCCCCGCCAGGCCGATAAAGCTCCCCAAGCACCTTCATCGTCATGACAATACCAAAAGTCATGATACCAAACAGCACCCCTTCCACAGTTAAAATATTGTACCCACCAATCGTCTGCGTTCCTGCTCCCAAGAGAGGAAATGAAATCAATTCAATCACTGCTAGGATCCACAATAACACAAAGTGCACTTGTGGTAATTTTCTTTGGAGTGCACCTAGTCTCGCCGCCCTTGCCTGGCGCAATGACCTGACAGTCTCATACACACTCGAGGGGACACCCACTGATGTCAAATACATGATACTCTCAAGAGGATCATCCACGGGCCTTGCACTAATCAGCACTGCCGGATCAGCCTTTAATTGTTTCAAATCGTTTTGTACATATTTGGAGATTGACTCAAGGACTCTTCCATACATGGATCTTCCTTGGCAGACTAGAGCTACTTGTTCCAATAAACTCTTTGCTTCCGTGACTTCATTAAATAAAGCGTAAAAGACTGCTTCTTGCTGTGTATATAAGAAGGCATATGTCTGCCCAATGAGAATGCTGAACAAAAGTCCACTAACGGTCAAAAAGTTTTGTACGAATTGGGAAGAATCCTGTGAAAGTACTGCGAAAACTCCTGCATCGTTAACTATGGATGCTAGGAATAGTGCAAGAACCGGGAAAGCGAAGAACGCTGCAATGCCGGATACTAGAGACGGGATGCCAACTCGCAGAAAGGTGATGAGCTGGAATCTTTGTCTTTCCGATTTCGATTGCCCGACAGCTCTATCTGCAATTGTTTCTATGACAGATGATTCTTTGCTAGCGTTGAGTTTGACAGTATTCGAAGCCGTGAGACGATATGTTGATGAAGAAAAGGTGAGTGCAGTACGTGTTGAAATTGGCGTTGCTGTAAATGCTTCAGCTGTCAAAGCCAAGGCTGCCAGAAATGCTGTTGTTATGCGCATTACTTCTTGATACCAGTAAGAGTGAACAGAGTGTTCAGGATTACTAATAGAGGTAATCCAAGTTTAATGTAATCTATTCATGTATTACGTATTTATCATTTATCACGTCGTATGTCGTATCTCGTATCACGTTATCACTTATCACGTCGTATCACGGTATCACGTAAAAGTATTTGTTTTCATGATTTGTGTGGACTGTGGACGCCGGCAGCAAATCTTCGAATCAATAGATTTCATAACCTCTAATATTACTACGTTGACGACTACGACCATGACAATCATCACCACCGTTCGGCAGAGAAAGCACTTTGTATAAAAGCAGATTGATCATGAATCATCATCTGATGATCGTCATGAATCATCATGAACGCATATGAAATATGAACAGAAACATGTACAATACCACAGAATGCCACGATAATGTTCATCCATTGAATGATACAGATGAATCATCCTACGACATGTCAAACCGACGAAGGAAAAAGCGACAGCGAAATGATATTTCTTCACATCATAATGAATCTCACTATACAAGAGGTTTTGCAAGCAGCGATAAAGCAACACCAAGTGAAACAGCAACTAATACTAGACAGCATCCTGGAGGTTCCATCCTTGATCTTACGATTATTGGAAACAGATGCGTCCTCCATCGAAATGACGATATAGCAGAGCAATTGGACCAAGGAAATCATTTGATTGATTTATTGTTAAAAACTAATCATGACAATGGGCATCAATCATATCCACGACATGAACAGTACGACGGTATCCTTGATTCTGATGACATGGATGACGTATGCAATTATCAGCACGACGAAGTCGTGCACACTGGTAATGATTGTGCAGTAGGACGTCTTCGGGAAGATGTTTGGGAAGATATTATTCATCCTTCTTTGGAGGAAACTGACAGTATAAATTACTGTTCGTCAAAGCAGTCAGAGGATGCTCCAACGAGAATTCATCTTCTCGTGGACCGTCATGATGCTAGAACTCTGTTGGATGATGCTTTAATATATCAAGGGTCGCTTCAAATCCATGGAGAAAATTGTCATAACTTGGACCATGATCTGACAAATGATGAAATGAAATTGATTGATATTGAACGCTTCGGCGATTTGCCATTGGAGTACGAAGGTAGTGAGGTTGCTGATGGAAATCTCAATGGTGGTGATGAAGATAAAGTTTTCTCTGGAGACTTCTACAATATCGATAACTCAGTTAAAATGCCTGCATTTGACGATGGCATTGAAATTGATACTGCTACTTCCAAAAAAGAAAGATTTGAGCTTGAGGAGAAAGAGCAAGCTTTGTTACCTGTAGGGATGACCATTGTAAGTAGATTAGTATTATACTTGCGTTAAATGATTTTTCATATGATAACAATGCAAGTCCAACCTCAAACAAAATCAATCACAACTTATACTTTCTGGGACTTGTAGCCAAAGACTCGGCGAGAATATGATATTATCCTCATGACTGCCAAAAAAAGTAATGAGAGTCCTCAATTCGAAGTCCTGCTGAAAGTGAAACAAACAAAAAATCCGAATTTCTCCTTTTTGGATGCAGATTGTAAACTCTTCCCATTCTATTGTTGGAAGAGAGATGGAAATGACGAAATGGGATCTATTATTAAGAGATCTTCTACAAAGTATAATGCACAAATGGGAATCAGTGGGGATTCAATGAATCTTTTGGACATGTACGGGTCTTCAAGCGATGATGACTCAGATGCAGATGCAGAAGATTGTAAAGATGTAGAAGCCCTGTCGACATCGAAATGCGGTGGTGGTGCGAATAATAACGAAAAAAATGATGAGCAGCGAGCGGACCGTTTAAAACGTGCAAAAATGCTTCGACATCATTTTGCGAATAGATAGCGTAAAGTGTAAGCTCTTTGGGTACCAATATCTTTCTGACTGGCTTCTATCTAAAATTGCTCATATTATCAAATACTGTTGTGCCCCTCCCTCGTCGTCGTCATCGTCATCGTCCACCACCATCGATGGCATCTTCATAATGGCTCGAATATTAATAATTCGCATTCTCAATAGGATATGTGTACGCGCGAAGAGTCCGGAATAATACGCTCAAGCAAAGCCAAGCCGCCAAGAAAACACCAGAAAACACAACATCGTAGCGTTGAGCGATCACATAAAAGATAATAGGCAATAAACAGATAATAGTCAGCCAGCTAGAGTTTTATCTACGCTGCTCTTCTGGTCCATCCGAACTAGAATACATAAATATCACTTTGAAGTTGCATCTACTAGTCATAATCTGAAAATGAAATCTATGGAACGAGAAAGACCATCGACTGTCCGGGCAGCAGCCTTTGACCCAAAATCTCCATCCACGCTCATCTTGCCCTCCACCACCAGCGACAATGGCAACACGTCCCTTAACGCCTTTGTCGCTGATAACGGAATCGGGTGCAATGCCGAAGAAACGTCAGCCCTCATGCGTATAATTGATGCTCGTGACTCGTACCTTGAATCCGTAGCGAAGGCAACAGCCAGCACGCCCATGATGCACCCCAAAGCTTTGTGCAAAACCTATCGTCAGCAACTAATTGAATGCATCCAGCAATGGGAAGAACGCATTGGTGATTTGGACGCTGGTATGGATCTGAGAGCTAAGCAAAACGACGATGAAGCAAAATTGGCTGATGAGGAAAGTATAGAATTACTGAAGTTGACGCATACTATTGTGCAACTCTGTGAAACATTCCTGTTGGATGATGAAGACGATATTGATGGAGAGATGCACTTGTCTCTTTCCAAATCGTCTAATACAAGTGGTACTGTGACAGCTGATACAGTGAATTACCTCCGTTATAATCTCATGACGGATTCCAATACTTACTTGGAGGCGAAATTGGGCAATGAATTGGATATGGAACAATTATTAGAAATGGACCAGCCCGAGTATTATAATCCTTCTGGTGATGGGAACAGCATGACGCCGTATTGGTGTCTTGTGCGAAAATTGATCTTAAGGGGATGCCTTAATGAGGCATGGGCGGTATTGAGTCGTCACTCTGCTTGCAAAAGGTCGAGCGAGAGTGTTGCTCACGGAGGATATGTCGATCCAACAGTACAGGATGATAATGAAGCGTTTGCCTTGATTCGAGCCTTGCTCTTATCTGCTCCTATTCCAGGTGGTCGAGATGAAATAAATGATGATGGTTTGGGTCTTGAGGAAGATGAAATAGAGGAGGAAGAGCTTTTGGGAGGGATCGAACCGAGTGCATATAAGCAATGGGATGCTGACGAGCAAGGCCTTGATTTCAATATTCATGCAATTTTAAATTTACACAAAACATGGAAGAACACTGTGAAAGAAATGGTGTTAACACATACACCTCTGAGAAATTTGATGCGTAGACTTCCTATGCTACAGGAATGTGTTTGGGAAGTAATTTTGAATACTTCTAAATGCTATCAAAGTGATGACGTATGGGCCGAAAGGCTAACAGCAGAATTGGTGTTTGTTCAGCCTATGATCAGTAAGGAAGATATCCATGTTCGCGCAGCAGATCATATGAAACAATCATCTTCGCAGTTGAATAGAGATGAAGCAAGCGCAGTGGAGGAAATTCTTTTACAGATTATGAAAGGAAATGCAGGTGTTGTAATTCAGGCGCTGAATAGCTACGGCGGTGGAAGTAGTGCTGCTCTTCCAGCCACAATGTCTGCCTTACTGTGCAACCTTTTGGTAGAAAATGGGAAAATTGAATTGTCTCAACTTTCATTTGATATTGAGACTGAACTTTTCTTATCAGCATCGTCGGCGATATTATCATCTTTTGCTATGCAAAATCACAACGACGTAGGTGTCAGATTATCTACTCATTTACTGCAGCCCCATGTCATTCCTGAAAACAATCGCGTGACAGCTTTTGTTGCAGAAACGCTCTGTAGGTATTGGCCCAAAAGTGACGCCGAAACCAAAAGTTTACTTGAATCGTGCAAGGAATCAGTTTGTAGAGGAAGCAGGAGGATCGTAGATGCATGTGATTCGTTGGCTTTCACCAGGAGCATGCATCATGTAGAGACTAGAAATGTTGAAAAATCCGTTTCGTTGCTGATTCGTGGAATCGAAATGGCATCTTTTTTCGGATTGGAAGTTGAAAACAATGCACATACACAATATTTTTTGCGAACAATATGTTTCCGCCAGCTCACTATAACGTGCAGCAATTCCACGGCTTTCATCTTGAAACAGATCTTTGATTGTTTCTTGGCACCAATTGAAGAGATTGATGTCGCTGTCTTGACGGAACCATTGCAAAGTGGTAGAATTATTGTTGACACTGTTACTGAGTGTAGCGTTGTCCATCTTATTGAGTCTGATCCTTCAGTCTTACTTCTCAAGTATGTTGTTGATCTTGGACTGAGTTTGATCTTGGGGGAGAAATCGAAAGCAGCGAATGCTATCATCAACTGTCTTGAAGATAAGCAGAGTACTGATGGATCAATCATCGTTCTTGCGCATGCGGGGTTTTATGGATATCTTCTATCGTCTGCATTTGATATTTTGGTTGCTGAGGATTCCAACGCTAATTTGGCATCTGCAACTTCTTCATTTGACTTGATAGGGATGCAAGTTTTGTTCTCTCGGTTCACACAGTACTGTTCTGAAGATAAGATATACTTCAATCAAGAGTCTGCAAGCACCCTACGACCTGATGTAACTCCTTATAGGATGAGAGAAGCGCTGGGGAAAGGTTTGATGCGGGCCTTCATCTGTGAAAATGCGAAAATTGCCAGTAACGAAAAGTTAAGTTTGCATCCAATCGATGACAACTATACTGAAGACTCTGTAGAGAAGCTTTTGGCATCCTCTCTTTTGTAACAACTTATGACTGTCAATTATAAGGGTGTTACATACTTTCAAGTCTTAGTTAGTACTAATAGAAAATCGAAGTTACAAAGCATGACAGGCGACCATAATAACTTTCTTTGGACGTCAATAGAAACACCGACTAACTAGACTAAGCTCTATCAAAGCGAAAGAACGAAGAAATAAACAATGTTATTGTGCCCATAAGAATCTTCATTCGCTGAATCGTAATCTCTCTAGAATATCATTGAACCGCTTTGTCGTGTTCAATTCTGGCTTGACACCAGTAGATAGATTGTATTGAGATCTATGCAACTGCTTCTTCTCTTGGTGAGACATCATTGTTTTTTCGTTTGTCTTCACTCTTGTCGTTGGAATCGAAGCGTGGTTCTGACTGCTCATCTTATTTTGCGAAGAAGATGTAGCCCTAATGAAATGCGGTCTTTCCACAGATCTCTTATTAGTTTTTTTCGACTCGGTAAACTTGATATCAACAGTATTGATGCTTGCGTAGCTCCTCCCTGTACGTTCAACATAGACTGCTTTTTGGTGAGCCTCTTTCTTCTGGTATTGCTTGTGAGCAGTTGTCTTCGCAGACTTTTCATGATTGAATGTGGATGAGCCTGTTTTTGCTTCTGGTGTACCTTGTTTGGACTCCTCTGAATTGGTACAAACGTCAGACATTGTGCTGGATTGAATCATAATGCATGCCAACAACCATTCTTACCTCTTGCCGCCACTGACAGTTGCTGCTTGTTGGGTAACAGGTTGTTGATATTCACGTGTTTCTTCAATTGTGTCTGAAGGTCTTCTACTTCACCGAGAAGCTCGGTCACCCTCAGATTTGTTTGCACTTGATCTCCCGTCACATCTTGGATGTTTACATCGCCATTAATCGAAGCTTCCCAACGAGCTACGTTTTGAAGAATCTGAATGCCTATTTTGCATCTTTCACATTCCCAAGAGTTCCCCGTCTCTTTTGCATGCACTCGTATAAGGTCAATCATGGTCCAGTCGCTTCGCCTTTGAATAGACCCTTCATCTTTAATTCCAAACATTGCCAAAACATTGCTCACAAGAGCATTGGAGTATGTAAGTACTCCTGGGTTTTCCACTAGGAGTAAAATTAACTCTTTAGGGACATCAACCATTCCCTGTACAGAATCCCTTGCCCTCTTTGATTCTGAATTTAGATTGAATCTGGTTCGTTTCCTTGGCATCTGAATGCTTGGATATTGATGCGCGCATTGGGTGAGCTCGACCCACGCATTTTTAAGGTCCTTTTCAAAGTCCATTATGTTTGAAAGTCGCAGAAGATACAAGGTACGATGCCCTTGATTGTAGTACTGTCGCTGCTCTATCGAGACTGCCTTCTGGAGTCCCTCAAACTCGCGCCGTCCAAGGAGATTCATAGCCTTGAGGATACTAGACACCTCGCAACCATCAATATGTATATCCAGCTTGTTCTTGATTGAGTTGCAAATCCCCATGATTTTGTTTCTACGATTATTTATCGACGAAGGAGTAGGTGGATCTGTTAATATTTCAACCTGGCAGGCTTTTTGATCCCGAGGAACTATATCAGTCTCAACTTGGCAAGAAATGGAACACGACCGAGTTTCCATTTGACGGGTTTCTTTCTCTTCTCTTTTCCAGTAATCTCGGCGCATAAGGACGCCGCGAAGGACTCGTTGAATTTGAGTGGCTGCCGCAGATCTTGCAAGAATATTGATAATGGTAGTACGGTTATAATTCCTTGGCGCAATCGGACTTGACTCGGTCGAAAGGATTTCTATACGAACCATGCGTGGTGTAGCTCTAAGGTCTGCGTTTGAGCGGAGGTAAATGAATTGTGTTTCAAAAAGGAAAAGGTATTTAAAATTCCAAATTCATTTTTGAAATTTGAAGTTTCTTGCGCTGAAATCCACTAAATATCTTTTATTTATCAGATCGAAGAATGAAAAAATTCAATGCTTTAAGTGCGATAGTAGGTAACGATTTGCTCTAACAGGGATATCTACATCATAATTATGTGGTGTAATCCATGGGGTGCACATTTAGAATGGCATCTACGGACCAGTCTAGCTATTAGGGACTATGACTACTATTTAGCATCGTTATAATAGAGAAGAACCGCTCTCAAAGCATTTCGCACCCACAAGCTTTTCATAATTCTTCTGGGCAAAAGGTGATAAAATTATGGTATTGACATCCAATCTACGTTCACTGGTCTGCTAGGCCGCATTTTCAGGATCTACGAAATTACCACTTGATTTGTCATCTGAATTGTCTCGCACTTGAACTTGAAAGCTTTCACAGTATTCGGAGCGTCTTCTTTCCTTGGTTCTACTTCCAACAGGGTCTAACTGATGACAACTATACAAAAATTGTCTAGGTTGATGTGTATTCAGTGAGCCTGAAGGAAGGTCGTTTCTTTTTTAACCTGGGGAGAAAAGCTGCACAATATAATCGAGAATTTAATTGAGGAGGGTTGTGCAAAAGATGCAAATAACGGCTTCTAATATTTGATTGCTTCATGAAATGTGTACAAATGTAAGAGCAACATCATATCTATAATTGATGCAGTGCTGGACTTAAACGATAACTTATTTCAAAGGGAGAAATGGATATCTCAGAGTTGACATTATATCGCAGCAGAGAAGATAGATTAGCTAAATTAAATTTTCAAACGAAGTATAATGCTAGACTAACTTTTTTAATTGACATCTTCCTCTGGTACAAGTCAAGAGATTCTAGTTAAATAAACACTTCCTGCTCACTTTGGATTACTGCAGATTATCTACACGACAAGGGTCGCATATCTTTAGCGACGGCGCAAGAAAGAATAATGTTGATAAAAGAAATGTGTCAAGTGCAATGCTCATAAGGCTCTTCTGCAATTGTATTGCAAACTAATGCATTGACGGAGATGTCTCTGAATCCTTATTCTCTTGCTTGAGACGCAGTTTTAGCTGCAGTAACTTGTGAAGTTTTATAAAGTTGTGCTTCTAATATCAGTATAAAGCAGCAACAACAAGTGAGAACATGTTGCTCTCAAGTAATTATCATAGTTATGAACAAAATTCTCACCTGCTTGAGATTCTTGGACATGTTTTCTTTGATATCTCTCTGCTCAAGGCGTAGTTGTTTCGCTGCCGTTTCCTTTTGATTCAACTTGTGTTCGTAGAGATCATGTAGACTTCTGAAGTCACCCGACATCTCACCTCTATTCTCCCTCCACTCCCCCTCAATTCTTGCTTTTTCGAGATTTGCTTCCACAATTTCAAGAGCGTTTGAGAGATAATGGTAGTCGCGTTCACCTTGAACCCAGTTGGATTGAAGTAGCTTGCATTCTTGCTCCAGAAACTGTCTAGCCGACGCAAGCTGGGAAGCGAATTTGTCATGACGAGACTTCTTGTGCGCATGTATTTTCTGCATTGATTTGAACTCTGCCCTAGTCTCTTTAAGTTCATGAATCCTTTGGTGATTAGAAAATGGTAAGAGTATAGATCTTGGATGGACTAAATGCCGACGGAAAATAAAGATGGTCTATACTCACTTTGGTTGGAGATTTTTTCTATCCTTCTTGAGTATCTCATTCATTTGAGAGATAAGCTCGCTAATTTCTTTGAGGGCCTGCCCTTTCTCGTTATTCACATCTCCCGAATCTTGCTCCACCCTCTGTAGTCGTTCTTGTGCTGCATGATAACCATCAACACCTGCCATTCTTTCATTTTTTTCAATCAGCTTGTCGAGGTTCTCATGACGTTCCTTTACATTTGCCATGATTCGATCAAGGTCAGCGATTTCTTCTTTCATTGTTGCAACATCCACCTTTTTACCCTCTTGATCTTTGAGAATTTCGTCGCATTCCTTCAAATACGAGGCTATCTCGAGCCCATGCAAAACTCTACCATCAGGCATCTCGATTTCTTTGGCAATGTGCTCCTCGCTCAATGCACTCCATCTCGCTTCAAGTCTCGCAACCTTTTCTCTCAAAGCTTCAAAATCGACTCGATTCTCCTCCAAAGCTTGTTCTTTCACTTTCACCTTCTTCTCTGAAACATTAGCATGCTATAGTATGCATATAATATCATATTGTATGAGCATAGTGATGAAATAAGGAAAATTAGCTAATAAACAGCGACTCACCTGCTTAAACATCTCAATGTTTGGATGAGACTTCGTTGCCTGTTTCTCCTTTAACAAAGCTTTCTTGACATTCATTTCAGCCTCCAGGCTACGCCTCAAAGTAATAATTCCATTCAACTCATCTACTGTACAAGGAGGTCTATCCCTCATTCTCTCTGCCTTTTTGATGCTGCCCTCGAGGATGCTCTTTCTAGAGACAAGTTCTGACTTGACAATCATTGTCAGATCCACTACCTCTTCTTGCAACCCATTCAAAACGTCACTTATGTTCACTGTGTCTTCACTGCCGTATGAAGCACGAATGGATTCTAACGCGGTCTTTAAGTCGTTCAGTTTAATCTCATTTGGCTTTAAATTTTTCTGTTGTTGTTCCATCTTTTCTGATAGTCGACTCTGGCTATCTTCCTCTTTTCTCATCATACTCCCAGCCGTCACCAGCTGACGGAACGAATCTGAGTATTGGCTGATACGATCCTCCATTCCTCCGACTCTCTCGAGAAGAACAGTCTTTTCATTTTGAAGAGTATTGAGATCTTCATTTACACACGTCTCATACCAATCATCCTCTTCCTTTTTTGCATTTTTATGGCGATGAAATAAAGTTTGAAACTCTTCTTGAAGGGATTGATAATCTTCTGCGAGGTCTGAAAGCACAGTATCTCTTTGAGTCATTGTAATATCCAGCGGAATTTGCACAGGTTCGAGGAATCTAGACATGTGTATCTTTTCGCAAAGAATTAAATGGTTATCTAGGCAATATAGGAGGATGGAATAGATGTGTTGTATTTCGCCAGCAGCCAATGAGGCCACAAAGGTTTTCATTTCATCTTCGGTTTGGGGAAGCAATGGATATTGTAACGACGAAAGGAATGGAACTAAGTTGCTTTGAACGATTTGTGGATTGTCATGAAGGAATCTTGCGCACAAGTCTTCTGATAATAAGAAATTATCAATGGAATTCAAAACATCCATCAGGATTTCAAGCAACTCAAGGGGAGTCTTTTCGCCAAAATCAATCTTGAGGAGGAGACACACAATTGAAGACGTTGAGATGCAATAGATGAATTATGAAGTGAACGAATGAAATATCTTACCAATCGAAGTCCTAGATCAAATGGTTTCTCGTTCAAGTGCTGCACAATCGTTTGGATGTCGGACCCCTGCATTATCAATTTGGCCGAATAAAATGTTTAAAGAAAGAAGTATCTTAACCAAATGCGCTCGAAAGAACAAGTTTGCAAAGATCTGTGGTCGGTGCTGTGGTCACCGCACTCACGAATCGAAAGTGGATTTGAATTTTGAACTGAATTTGATATTATCAAAAAGGTTTCTAAATTCGGTCAACAATACCTACGATACCTGTACTACTACGATAGGTACAAAGTAGTACTGAGTACTGAAGTAGTCAGTCATCAGCCTATTTTAATCATGACAAAATATCATTGCTTGAAGAAGAACGTTAGAGTAACCGTTATGTGACTAAAAAGTGAGAAGTGATTAATTGGATTATCATTTATCATCAATCGTCAATCGCAGACCTTGTGCTCAGTGCAGCACATAAACACAGATAAACACCACAACAGTAGTGACTGTAACCCACCAACACACCCATTGGAATCCACTTCTTCTCTCTATTTCTATAAACAATGAATGAAACAGTTGCATTGATACTGGGCGCCCTGGAAGAGTCATCCGCAATCATTGAGAGTGGGAGGCCTTCAACCTCACCAACGCTGCAACCAACAGTCATAGGTGCTGAGGAATTGCATGAAGAAGATGCATATGCTGCAGTGTTTCTCAACATTGTTCTTATCATCTGCGTTCTCATTTCCTATCTTATCAAGGAGTACAAAGTTTACTTTCTTCCTGAAAGGTGAGAACTTCATGCATTTTTTGCATTCAAACACAAATTGAACTTTTGCTTACTCTCTTTACGTGGCAATGCTTATTTGTGATATGTTGTATTAGCGCTGCTGCCATGATTATTGGTGTTGCAATAGGAGCCTTCTTATCTTTCTTCGTTACCGATTTGACCTTGTATCAATTTTCTCCTGAATTTTTCTTCTTTGTCCTACTTCCGCCAATAATTTTTGAAGCGGGTTACGCATTGGAGAAGAAAAGATTCTTTGAAAACATAGGAGCCATTACTCTTTATGCGGTTTTTGGAACTATCATATCTACATTTACTGTGGGTATGCTTACGTTTCTTTGCGCGAAACTTGGCCTCATAGATGGTGTCAGTACGACGAATCCTATGGAATCTCTTCTGTTTGGAGCCCTCATAAGTGCAGTCGATCCTGTCGCTACCTTATCGATCATGAACAATCCCGAATTACAATGCAATAAACTATTATACAGTCTGGTCTTTGGTGAGGTAAGAGCAATTAGCGTTAGGCTTCTTTGTTTTCAATCAATATCTGCCAGGGCTGACATGTTCTCTACTCAATTAGAGCGTACTGAACGATGCAGTTGCCATTGTGCTGTTCAAAACATTTCGTGAATACTACGATCCAGATGCGCCCAATCTATCAAGTGGTGATATACCAAGAGTTTTTGTAGCATTTTTCACAATTTCAGCACTGTCTATTTTGGTAGGTGCAACATCAGGGCTAATCACCTCGTTCATTTATAAAAATACACAGATACAAAAGTATGCAAACCTGGAATCAACTCTTCTTTTTCTCTTCTGCTATTTTTGCTTTGCAGTGGCAGAGAGCTTAGGGCTAAGTGGTATAATGGCATTGTTCTTCAACGGGATCGTGCTTTCTCACTACAATGCCTACAATCTTTCCGAGGGATCTAGACACGCCACGGAACAAATATTTGCCACCGTTGCAACACTATCAGAAACAATTGTGTTCCTTTACATGGGGATGGGGGTTTTCACAGGAAAGTTCTCAAACTGGAATCTTTCGTTCACACTGTTTGCCATGCTATTTTGTGTCATTGGAAGATTTATCAACATATTCCCTCTATCATTCATCTCGAATTATCGTCGAGGAAAAAAGAGCAAAATCAATTGTAAAATGCAAACAGTTCTTTGGTTTGCTGGGTTGCGCGGAGCCATTGCCTACGCATTGGCTGAAAATATGCCAGGGGAGAATAAAGCAACTTACGTGGCTGGGACGCTCTCAATTTGTCTTATCACAACGGTACTTTGCGGGGGATTCACCGAAAGAATTCTTTATGTTACAGGTATGAAAGAGGATCCTAAATCAATTGAGTTTGAAGAAGACCGGATTGACGATGGAGAAGATGAAGCGTTGGTAACTGATTCTTTTGAAGACGATGCCTCGACAATCTTTCCAAGTCAAAGCAAGGACATGGAAAGGGTTTACAAAGGTTTGAAGAATAGTGCGGTACAATTCGACCGGAAATACATGCAGGTAAATTTTGGCGGCATAAATAGGGACAACGTAGAAGACGAATTTGAAGCAGGCGACTTTGAGCTAGAAGAAATAAATAGTGATAAGTAACAGTGCTGACAAACGCATGTCAGCAGCGCATTTCTTTTTGCGATGCTTACTTCTAAAGGTTAGAGATTAAGAGTTTGTGCAACGTTTATTATGCTCTTAGATCCAGTGCAGATCCCCTTCTAGCGAATCTGAAGATGATAATACTCCATCTTCAGCTATTGGAGTGCATGTCTTACATAACAATGGAGACCCCCCAAATTCCTCCAACACTTGTACCCATTCTGTCTTATCCAAGCTCATAACATCAGAGAAAATTTTCAGTGGATTTGGAACGTTGTACTTTATCTTCTTTTCCCCTTTTGACAACAAACCAACTTGTTCCATCTTTTGTGTAATGAGATCTTGCAGCGATGTAGACACGTCGTTACTTCCGAAGTTCCTCCTTTGGTTGATACAGTCCAAGGAATCCTTTGTATTCGCTACCGTAGCATGTTTATCGCCCCACACCGATTGTTGTATAAGCAAGGCCTCCTCTAAGAAAACAGCAGCATCTTCATATTCCTTTAACCGCAGTTTGATCGAGCCAAGATTGCACAAAGTCGATGCGATGCTCAACAGATTTTGTTTCACACTACCTGCAGCTGCATTTCGAACAGAGCGTTGGTTCGAGAAAACGTCAATAGCATTTTCCTCCTGAATGTGTTTCATGTTTATGCGTTGGATCTTTAAAGCTTCATCAAAAGCCACTGTAGCCTCTGTCAATTTCCCAAGCTCGAATAAACAGCACCCAATATTATTCAGCAATCTCGCAATTTTTAAGTCGCGATGACTCATGATTTGTTTTCGGATTTTAAGTGCGTTACTAAATGCCATGAATGCAAACTTGTGCTCCTCAAGCTCCAAATGGGCCATTCCAAGTTGGGCATAAGATACTGCAAGGTCTGGATGCGAACTACCCAGTGTTGCTCTCCTTATCTCTACAGCTTTACGACAAACATGTATAGCATCAATATATTTCTTTTGCATCATATGGACAGTTGAAATATTGTGTAACGTAGTTCCCACGCGATAATGTCGCTCTCCACACATTTCTTTGACACCTCGAAGTGATTCTTCGAGAACATCAATTGCTTCATCAAATTCACCAAATTGAAGATGTTGGGATGCAAGGCGATGGATTGCCTTCAGATTACGTTCTGCATGTGAACGTTGCAATTCGAGCTGGCTCTGAGAAGATGAAGATGCAACAGATGAAGATGCGACAGATTCACTTGAACTCTTTGCAAAAGAGAAGAAGCGCTTCTTCGGAACCTTTTCTTGTTCAACGGGAATAGATACTTCTTCATCCCTATCCGTTTCTTCTATAGTAGGCGAGGAGATGCCTTCTGAAAGGGCCTGAAGCCTGGCAAGTTGCCACAAGGGCCCGCCAGAAGGCACGGAAGAATTATCATTGTAATCTTGAGGTGGAGGAGTCCTTATCACGGACAGCCGTGCAGATGCTTTGTTTTCTGGGACCTTCGGAGGTTTAGGACCCTTAGACATTTTTGTATGTTTTATAGATTTACTCTGGAAAGCTTCACGGTCATACAGAAACAATCCAATCGTCCTTTGAGGAAGATGAAGCTCTCGTTCTTCTTCACCTTCATATGCTTCCACAACCGTTCCATGATCTGACAAATTATCATCATCGTTGTCTTCACTGCTGTATGACGATGGCACAATCGATGCAGTGCGTGGAGACGAATTCGCATGAATTCCCCGACGACCAGTAGCGAAAAATCCCTTTTTATTATTTCCGACAACTTCCGTTTCGGTCGAATGAAATGTATGAATACTCTTGACTGTCCTTTCTGCGAGACTGACCTCATCATGTGCCCTGGGTTTAGGCTTTGCCCTTGGCTTCTTGATGAGTGGTCCAACTCGCCACTGAAGCCTCCTCTTAGTCTTTGTTCCTCTAGTAGTATATGCCTTTGTTGGAGAAACTGTAGCAGCATCACTTGCAATAAAACAGGTGCTATGATTGTTTATCATAACGGATGGTGCATCAAGATCCTTTTCTTCTCTGGATCTAACAGCATTATTGGTTGTATTCAGATCATGCAAGCGGAGGGCATCAGAATCATCGTCGATGCTATTGCGGTGTACCTTTACATTATGCGAAGGATCAGGAAGGAAATTAAAAAAGGGAAATCCGTTTCCTGTAATATTATTGACAAAGGTAGCAGAATAAGGTTTACTCGGTTGCTGCCGACGACGAAAGTGCTCTTGACTGCTATTACTACTTGTATTACTTTCTGCTAGCGGGGGGTCATCCAATCTTGGTTTACTCCTACTTCTAGTTCTAGTTCTGGTCCTCATCATTGAATGCAATTTCTTTATAAGAATTGAGTCGTCTGTCAAGCGGAGCGGAATATCTTCAACTACTGGCGTGGCTGAGACAAATGAGATGAGGATCGAGAATGTCTGCTGTTCAAATTTTCAATTGCACTCTCTGTAGTATTCAGTATTTAGTATTTATATTGTTGACACATTCACATTCATTTTTGTCGTTGTTGCTGCTACAAAGAAAGAAAAAGATTTTCAAACCAAATCGTGTCCATCTAAATTAGCAATAGAGTCGATGATTCGTGTATTCTTCCTCACAAATTTAGAATGGAACATGATCATCTCATGTGTGACTATCTATCATCCATCTTTATTTTATAATAACTACTGGCCTTGCATTGATCGAAATCATGAAATCGGTGTGAGAATAGGAAGACAGCCCTCGGCAAATGATTTGAACGTAGCTCTTTATTATCACGATCGAATCAATCATCATCAATCAAATGGCACTTTTAGCTTATTTCGTGCGCCTTGATTCGAGCGAATACCCAAGGCATAGCAGGAATTGCGAGAAGGCTCAGTATACTGAATTCTATTCAACTGTGTAATGTATTATCTAGGTACCTACCTACCTACCTTTCAGGCCCAGTCAAGAACACGAGATTCGTGAAGGCTACGCCTAGAGATAGAGCCCTTTCCTTTTTCTTGTCCTCTCTTATTCCTTTTATTCCTGGAAATGCGAAAGTGTTGATTGAAAAGGAACACGAATGTACTTACGAGGGATGATGAGCTAAGTACTACAACAACAGTAGGGGAATCTGTCGAACTGCCCCCCCTAAACTTTGCTTACCCCCCCTCAGATCGAAGCTTAGCCAAAATATTTGCCCCCACCTTTGACAGAACGACCAAATAAGAAGTAACAAATAAGAAAAAACTTTTGACTTGCCCCATCCGAATCCTCAATCTGAGCTTAGCTAAAATATTTGCCCCCCCGGGGGGCAGTTCGACAGATTCCCCTGTAAGTAAGTACCCATAGTTGCTACGATATCGCAGTAAAAGTAAGTAGGTATGATGAGGGATCGATGATCGACGACCGACGACCGACGACCGACGACCGACGACCGACGACCTTCACAATTAGGCTATTCACAATCTACCACAAAATCCAATCCTACATCATGTCTTATCTACTGGCGTTCAAAATAGGTCGCGGCCAAAATAGGTCGTTCTGTAAATTAACTACTGTAGGTGATTTCATCGCGGGAAAATCTACGTAGATTCTTCCCCGGTACAAATGATACCGAAATTCGCTACTCTAAGAATGCTTAGAAATTGGTCATCTTGATCTCAACGTGATCGAAACAAAGTGCAAAACCTCTTTTTAGTGTATTTTTAGTTCATTGGTGTTGTCGTTTTGAAGATTTTCCAAACTTTCTCTTCATTTCATTTTCTATTTTGTTAGCACTTTTTACGTGGTGTTTCCCGCGATGAAATCACCTTGTTAATTTAATAGGTCGCGACCTATTTTGAACGCCAGTAGTTATGCACAAATATGGCAGTTTAATGAAGGGACACATCAAGTTCAATCATCAATAGAATTCAAACAAGCAACTATACAATAGACTATACTAAAGGATGGCGAGAACAGTACTCCGAGTAAAGAGACGAAAGGATGATCCGGAACCTCCCAGTACCTTCAAGCTCCAGCCCCAGCTGGCATCACGGAAACGATCAAGACGTGGCGACGCGGACACCAACGTCCTAACCTCCATGATGGGACAATCAACCTTTCTGAATACACGCACAGCAGGAGGTGATGGCACAAGCACCATTCCAGCACCTGCTAAGAAAAGAGACATGGGGGAATCAAAACCAATCATTTTCCGTAGAATGGAGACGCACATGGATAGGCACTCGCACAAGAGAAAAACTCATCCCGAAGATCACGTCAAGGTGGTGGATGCAGTTTTTGATCTTGATGACGACATCATGATCACCACCTCTAAAATGGATAAGGAGAAAGCTAGTGAAATGCACAATAGTAAACGGCCAAGAATAAGCCTACAAATGATGGAGAGTCGCATCATGCTCGAAAAAGAGTTTTGGCATCAGCATGTGGCAACAGAGAGTAAAAAGCAGCAGCGCAAAATTGGGCAGCAATCGCAGGAAGTCAGTCAAATTATGCCATTAGGGAAGACAGGTCTGAGGGCTAGAATGAGACGAACTGCTTCGGGCGCCGCTGGTTCGCAAAAGAGCACTAGCCGCAAACAATCAAGCAGAATCTTGGATCCTCTCACCAAAATTATTGATGATAGTCTTGGCTCTGTCCATGTGAATGACAACGAACAAACAGAGAATATCTTACAACACCTTCAATTGCTCCAAGTGCATGTGCAATCAATAAATTTTACAAAGCTCATCAATTGGCAATGTAATGATGGATTGGGGACCATATTGCACTTGTGCGCATTATCTAATTCGGCGCAAGGTGCACAAACCCTTTGTAGGTTGTTTTCTCAGGTATTAGATTTTTCCTGCAGAGATGGAGACACAAAGACGGCAATCATGGTTGCTAGAGGTATCGGTGCATCGGGAGTTGTGGACGTGATCAAAGCTTATTGGAATGAAGAGCAGGAGAAACGCGATCAATACTTGAATGGGAATACCAACGATGACGACGACTTTGTATATGATGTATATTGTATTGACGATTCACACAGACCTGCGCATCAGAACGGAGATGACGCCTCAACAACAACGAATCACCCCCGGCCTCATTCAAAACATTATGATGGTTTTGCGTCGATGAATAATAGAGCACTATCTGCAGAAAAGCTTTCAGGAATTGGTTCTTCCACTATACTGGACGTGCATCACAATAGTTCTGCTTCGACGACTGGTCATGTAACAACTGAATATGCGAGTGAAGATATTAGTGTACCAACGGTCGTGAATATGCGAGGAGGATGTGGATACTGGAAAGATGGTGAACTAATTCTAGATGTTCAGGCAGATTATGATATGGATGATTCTGATATCGAAGACGAGGAATATGATTCCAATCGTGAAGATTGCGATGCAAATGACTATCCAGACGATCTCGACGACAGTGATGAAAACGGATACTCCAATAATTTTAATGATCGAGGGACAGGACGAACATCACCTCAATTTTCTGGTCGTGATAGTAATCAGCATTTAGATTCTGATTCCGAAGCGTCTGAAATCGACATTATCGATTTTAGAAACCGACCAGTAGATTTGGGTAATTTAAAGATTGGAAGAAGCACGCGTGGCTTTGAAGCAAACCACGACGAAGAAGACGGGGAGGATGATGGAGAATATCGGGGGTTTATGTACACGGATTCGGCTCGGTGGAACAATGAAAGAATGAATAACGTTGCTTTTGATCCAGAATTGGATGGCGAAAATTCTGATTAGGTCTACTAAAGACCTACTAGTGTAAGCATGTAATAAATTAATAAACTGCACAAACCAAATCATTACGTTTACACTCTTCTGATAACTCTTCAACTTCTGAATAGACACCATGAAACACATATGGTCAACATGCGACCAACGCCCAATTTTCTCACTCCCCAGGAGCAGGAGAGAACCAAAGAAATGGCAAATCTTCCATTCCGGGAGTAGCTCTGCAGTCACTACGAAAATATTACAATCGAAGTCGGTAACATAATGAATGTGCTTCTGGACTATGTAACTTTATGCTTTACCTAAATCACTTAGGGATTCAATCGAGAATTAATTGAAATGGTAGTTCGATCCGAACGGAACAATTGACAGCCGTTCGTGTTCATTCTACATAGTGGATTGTGGATTTTGCGAGGGGCGAATGAAGAATCACATTACAATATCAACCAGCAGCATAAAATGCATGGAACAAGATGTGAGTTTAAAAAGCGATATCCTACGCAAATTATTGAACTGGAGAGAAATAAAACCTGAAGCTCGTTGTGAACCAACTGCAAACATGTTGTGATGAGTATGAAACAATTGCTGATTGCTGATCCATATTTTCTGTAGGTTATATGCACACTTCACTCCCCCCCCATGCTAATACACTCAATACAACACATATGATAGTATCCTTATGATATGTCAATCTTTCTTCATGCAAGGAATAGAGACCAGTACCAAGTAGAATTGGCAATTTGAATAATTTTTAATTTTTAGAGTTGTGTAGTAGGACAAACCGTAAAATACCGGCATTGCATGAGCCTGTTTTGGTTTTTGGATAAGTAGTGACGTTTCTTTTAGGAAATACATTAACCTGAAAAACCAAGAAAAACAGGTAACCCATTCACCTCCATTCACCATTCATTCACCATGGACCATGGCACAAAAACATAAATACGAGTGAAACAATCGCCAGAGGAGAAGGCCAGAGGTATCAAACAGGATTCTTAGCAAATCTTAACTCATTGATTAGTAATTCACACCGAGAAATTTTAAGGTTGTCGCTGAATCAAGGCTGAATAACCTTCACAAGAATACTCTACGATTCAATAGAATCGATCCAAAATGAAGCTACTCTCGATACTACTACTGCTTTCATTAATGCAAGCAGCAATTGCGTTTGTACCTAATTTGAATGATGCAAGTAGTACCTTCCAGTTCCAATTGGAAGCCAAAAAAAAAACACAGTCAATGTCTTCTGGAGCAGCAGGCTTTGGATCGCCGAGTAAAAGCGCAAGTAAAAGTGGCAAGGTTAGATCAGTCTCTGGTTACACAGGATCGGGAACGAAGCCTCTCCGTGCTGCAACCAACACATTTGATGAAATTCAGAAGAAATACGGAAAAGAAGCCACCTCAGATTTATACATGCGCTCTCCACTTAACGACGAGCAGCTGTTTTGGTATGTCGGAAAAGTCACGAGAAGGTTTGGGAAAGATGACGAAGAGATGAAGGGGGGGTCTATTCCGACTGAGTTTGAAGCTGTCATTAGTCAGAAGAGATTAATCATTGAGTACGCCAAAAATCAATTAAGACCGCAAAATTTTGGAGGTCCATATGCCAAAACTCTAGAAATTTGGATCGCTCCGGGTGATTCAGAATTGGATGTTGTGCAGAATAAGGTATCATTGAAGAAGGTAACAGGATCAACGTCTGACTTATCTGAAACATTCTCGGTGAATGATGTTGGGTTTAACCCCGAGATATACATCGGCGATGAACGAAATGATGGCGGGTTACGAGTGAAAAGAGATGAAAATGGAGATCCTTTCAAGGGCATCTTTGAAATAAGTGGATAAACAAAATTAAACTAATCCTACTCCACGTTTTGAAGGGAAGGTGATTAAAAAATAAATAGATAGAGTTTGGTAGGCGCTATTTGCATTAATACAACAATTACCATACTAAGGCCTAGTAAAGTGTATTTATAGCTTGGCGTTCGCTTCAATGGTTAACAGCCGACAAATGCCATCGATGATTACCTCGAATTTGGCGTCTGCATTTGATTCCATGCGGTTTTCTATTCCTTTTGCCAGCGCGTATTTCAACTCTCGAAACATGACTGCAACTTGAGCGGCCATATCCAACTCAATCCACTCATCTATTACCACCTTCCTTTCTAAGTGTTTGACAACAGAATTTCCAAACAGAAGAAGACAAAATGGTTGGATGACAGATGTGGTGGATACAAAAGTTTTGCTTGTCGCAAATTTCTCTTGGAATAGAATCCATTCAGTGCTGAGACTCTTGTTGAAGTTTGTCGATGACTTGTGGAAAGAAAGCTTTTCACTTTTGCTATAAAGTGCGAATGAGGTATCACCAGGTACTTTCGTAATATGTGCGATATTGGGATACAGACCCGCACATATTGCTGCATTGACGATCTCCTCTTTCAAATTGTTTGTGTTGCACGAACTTGAGGCCATGTCGTCCAATGTTTTGATAGAGCGGTCTATAAAGCCAATGGAAGAAAGCAATTGGAAAAACTGCTTTCTCATTTCGCCAATTTCGATAAACGCAGTGCGATTTAAGAAATTCTTTGCGCAGAATTTACGGGCATTCGATGGGCTAATATCCATAGCTGCCATATAAGCATCCCATACTTTGCAAGATGTTAAGAAATCTGATGTTGGATGACAGATTGCTTTGTGAGCTGCCTTTACTTGAGGTGAGTTGTCAATGTTTGCTGCAAATGGAGACTTGGCCGATAAGGAGGACACAACTGTCAGAACAACATCAAGCACACCAAAAAGAGAGCCAAAAATTAGCATTTTCCCGAGGCGCACATGCACGGGAAGCTTCGCAAGATGTTGTCCAAGAGGAGTGATTGATTCAGATTTCGATTTATTGCTACCAGAAACGATAGGCGCGATGGCTCCAACCTCCTCAAGCACCCGCAGTGCATTGTCGACAGATTCGACAGATGGTGGTTGAGGAGCCTGTAGCAGAAAGTTCATGCAATTGTCTGAAAGGCGCCCAGCAAGTATGCTAAGACAGACTGCAAATTGGTGAACGATTGAGAAATGAGAAAGGCTAGTTAACGGGAAGATAAAGATGCAATATCATTTGCGCACCTTCTTCCAAGGGAACTCTCTGCAACTCAGGAGTGGACTGCTTCTTCATAACTGTATTTGCTGTCCTCGACGAGTACAACTTGCAGCAAATACCCGGTTGAACTCTTCCAGCACGACCTGCCCTTTGCTTTGCACTCGCTCTTGAACACCAGTTTTTGACAAGAGTTGAGGTTGAAGATCTCTTATTCTGGACAATCTGCCTCTCTAGACCAGTATCAATAACTACGGGGGATAACGGCAATACAAATGAGCTCGCGAGAACATTGCTTTTCCAAGATTAACACAATTTATAAGTAGGTACTCACCGCAAACACAGTCTGCAATAGTGACGCTAGTTTCACAAATATTTGTGGCAAGAACAATTTTTCTGCATCCAGGTCTAGGCGTCACGAATGCACGCTTCTGATCTTTAGGGGATAGGGTGGAATGCATAGGAATAATATCAAATCGTCTTTCGTCGCCAAAATGTATATTGCTCTTCAGAATTTCGTTCAGTACTCTAATTTCTCCAATTCCAGGTAGAAACACCAAGACTGAACCGCTATCCACTGGATTATCTTCATTGCCATCCGGGGCCAAAATCATTGTATTATTCTCAGGTTCGAGCATTAATAGAGTTAAGAGGTCTTCAATCAACTCATAATTGATAACTTCCTCGTCAACAATCTCCATAGATCTTGGTTGGCGTTGCCACGATCAAAAGGTGTGAGTGCGTTTTGTATCATGTATAGAAAAGTCACCTGTATATTTACTCACCTTCGTGTAGACATGGAATAACCATCGTACAACTCAGAAACTTCCAGTGATTCCAACTCCGATTCCAGAGACACCATGGTTCTTTTCTTCTCTCCTCCTCTTCCAGTCACCCAAAGAGATGCTGTATTATCTTCCCGAGTTCTGCGCATTGCATACCTAGAATCTTCTTCAACTATATATCCTGAGGTTTCGAGGATATCCTCAAGGTAGTATTGATTTACTGGATAAGTTCTACCAGGGATGCTAAAGAAAGGAGCTCCGTTAAAAAAGGAACAGAATAGTTCTGAATCTAATGTCGCAGACATCAAAATCACCTTTAAATCCTTCCTTGTTGTTTGTAGTAGACGTCGAAGTGCAATTAACAAGAAATCAATCTGCCATTGACGCTCGTGGCATTCATCAACAATCACATGAGTTATTCCTTTCAGATCCGGGTCATCCTGTAGTCTTCTGAGAACAACTCCAGTTGTACAAAACATGAGTTTCGTATCTTTTGACCTTTTGGCTTCCATTCGAATCTGATATCCAACATGCTTACCAATTCTCTCATCCATTTCTTCCGCGACGCGTTCAGCCACTGACAAAGCAGAAATCCTCCTGGGCTGTGTGCAAATTATGGAAACTTTGTCTCCATAACCACGTTCAAATGCATCTTCCAAGATGTATTGAGAACACTGGGTAGTCTTCCCAGCGCCAGTTTCAGCACAAAGTACAATGACTTTATTTTTTTCCATGGTTTGAAGCAATTTTTCACGATAAACATACATTGGAAGGCTTGCTCGAATTTGCTTCATTTTCTGGTACCTGCTCGAGAGATCTTTCTTCTTAAAGTCATTTCGCATTCGTTTGCCCAATGGCGTCAATTTATCAGCACTAATACCGTCTTCTATGTAGGTATTCTGCTCCTCATTTTGGTCATTATTCGATTCCCAAGACTCATCGTCCCAATCATCCAGCTCCTTACTTCCTTCACTTTCTTTCGTGCGGTACTCTGACATCACTGTACTTTCATTCTGAGCTGGTAGAGCATCATGTATAGCCCGAATGAGAGACTGAATCTCATCTTGCTTTTCATCCTCTTTCTTAGCATCAGAGGCTCCCTTATCAGCCTCTTTTGCGTCGATCCAGCCCTTCCATAAATCTCTGAACAATGGAGGCAGTAGTCGATACAGTGGAATATTAGGATCTAATTCGTATAGAGCCTTTGTTGAAACAAAATGTTCCGCATCTTTGAAGCTTGAGAAGGGACCTTCATGTTGAATCACATTCTCTGCACCCCCTTTCATTTTCAATTTTATAGTGCAGCCATTTTTTGTAGCCGGAATTTTTGAGAAGATAGGCTTCGGGATCTTTTTCTTTCGGCACTGCTCAAGAAACAAATCTTTCGGGCGCTTTCCAGTCCAATCCGATGGGATGTCAGCTAAAAGATCAGGCACATACACATTGGTTATCACTATTGCTTCCTGCTTACTCCTTGCAGGGGCAACATCGTTATCAAACAAACTACACATTCCACCGTTATAATCTTCTTTCTCGTTCTGTTCTTCAATTTTTGCACAGTCTTCTTTGATGTCAGCCTCTTCCATTTCTTTTGCTTTCAACTTGGCAATTTTTGCCCTTAATCCTTTTGCTTGCTGCTCTATCTTCCTCAGATTTTTTTTCATATCTGCAAGTTCATATTTGCTTCGCATATAATTTGCAACATTATCGGTAAGGGACGCTCTATCTTCCTTGATTTGGGTCTCAAGCTTTTCTAACCGCACTTCTCCAATAGATTTTTCCTCGTCAATTGACTCGGTTGGATTCTTACTTCTATTTCCTGGTTTTTCCAGAACCTGCAGGACCTCCTCATCTTCATGGTCTTCGTACTGATATTGTTGCAGCAGCCATTGTCTTTTTGAAGATTCCTCCTCTTCCTTCGCTAATTTTACAATAGCCTTAACCTCTGCCGATTCTCTATCTCTGCTGTTGTCTACAGTGATATTATCGATCAGACCATTCCTGATCAGATCATTTTGGTCGGGTGAACTACTGTCTCTCGATGTATGGTTCTCAGAGATTTCATCGTCACAGCTATTCAACGTTCCTTCAAAAGTAATTTTGGACAGTTTCTTATCCCCTCCGTCAAGAGGATCATTATCAGTATCGGTGAAAAGCTTTGGCAAATCCTTTGTTTGCAAATGCATGCACATCCAATCAAGAAGGCGATCAATAGACAATGGGCTTAGAGCTGCATTCCTACTTTCTTTACTGTCTTCTACAGTGGACGCCTCACCTGAAAATATTGCAACAAAAGCGGGAATAATTTGCTCTAGAGCGAAACCCAGACTGAGTAATTGATCATTCTAAAAATGAGAGTTTTAAATAGTGTGAGAACATAGTGTCAGAGTAGAAGGGAGAACCACAGTTCCAATAGAGTAATCCAAACGTACCAGATTAGCAATCTTCTTGATCATCTTTTTGTCGTCTACTGCAAAATCAAGCGGCTGATTCCCCCCAGCATCAACGTCTCCACGTCTCAAACTTTCTTTCAGCTCGTCCATTAATGATGTGATTTCATCTTGAGCAGACTTCGAGACTTGTACTTGTTTCTTTGCTTTCCCCCCGACTGGTTTCGATGATGTTCTTAGATGCTTCGGTCTCGAAGAATATGCGTTTGAGGTCGCATACCCTCTAGTATCTCCAACTTTCTTTTTCGCCATGATGTCTGAAATTTAGCTTATGCAGTATAAACAAGATCAAAGTACATAATGTGGAAAAGTGCGAAGATTTATTCTCTCAGAAGGCTATCTACTATCTATGTTCATGCAAGTAGCAAGCGATAGCGAGCGTGGGGTGCTCACGCCGTGCTTTTTCCCGCACAAAATTTCAGACCACCTTTGTCCGGGTCGCATAACCTGACATACGATATTACACGGTGAAGCTAGCACTCAATAAAAAAATAGATGTGACCACACCACTCGAACTCGCTGATTGTCGACCAGACCATATTATTAATTATTATCAACAATGAATACGTCTTCTGTTCGTTTGAACTACTTAAGAATGAGGCGTCCTAGCGTTCGCAAAAAAATAAGCCGATATCTCATACTCCTTCCATTATTTTGTTTGTGGGGATGGATATCATTAGTTTCGAACGGCGGTGACTTATCTAGTAGCGAGTTGTCTAGTAGTGACGTACCCCCTAGTACTACTGCTCACATCAAGAACAGAGAATTTTATGTCAGCCCTGTCCTTCCATCTGCGGCCATAGTCCAGAGCCTCCTCGAAGATGAAAGGGACAAAATAATGGAAGGAGGCAGTGTTGCTCCTTACCCCAACTACCAACTTCTCGCCAACACGTATGCGCTCACTTATGCCTTTATTCGAGAGTTTGAGCGCAGAAACATTCCAATATTTCTGTATAGTGGGTCACTTATTGGAGCTGTGCGCCATCACGGAATCATCCCATTTTCAGAAAAAGATGTCGACTTTGCGGTGTTTTCGACAGATAGTGAAATCGTGGGTGCTGCCATACAGGCTGCCCTGACCAGCCAAGGATTCGACAAAAGCACCTTTGAAAAATGTAATTTTGGGTTTCAGTACGAAGCAAGAAGGCATAGCGATCCTTTGACACGAAACGAAACAACTGTATCGCACTACTTTGATTTTTGGTTTTTTGAGTCAGAATCTGATGATGTGGGTAGGAAAAAAGCCAAATGCGTTGGTCGGAACAAAATTGGTTGTAATGAATGGTACCGCATGTTTTTTGCTCGGCCAGCACCTATATATGAATATTCGGATTGGTTTCCGCCTCGTTATCAAGTATTTGGAACACATAGGGTACCTATTTCTTCCACCAATAAACCCATTGAAATGTTTCCTTTTGACAATGGGAAGGATTTTTGGAACACAACCTGTGGACCATCGCGGCATTGGAAAGCAGCAAAGAGAAAGTGGATTGAAGCGACACCGCAAGAAAGAGTGTGTTCCAAATTCTACGACAAAAATCCTTTCGTGTTCTTAAAAGGCGATGGTTCAGAGCAATTGCGACAGGGTTCGACAGTTCTTCATGAAACCCCAAGAGCAACCCGCCAGGAGTAGCGTACAGTACGACAGTATATATTATGTTGGAAGGCTAATATAAGTAATAGTCAATGATAAAGTTTTCTGGAGGTTTTGAAGTCCAACGGCTGCCGGACAATATTGAAGGTGAAGACGAGATTAGAAAAGAGAAAAGAATCATCGACAGTTGGGCCCAGAGGCCATCAGAAGGTTGAAGTTTTGCGATATGGAGAGCAAAGATCTAATGCAACAACTAATCCCCTGAATTCAGAACTAAGTAGCTGTTTGTATAGCGATACAGAAAATTGACAAATCCTGTCCTCGTGATGAGTTAGACCGATTTAAATAATTTTGGTGGACAAATCCTGTCCTCGCCACGAGGCATTGCAACTACTCATGCTCATGGAATAACATAAAAATTGAATTAATTAATGCAGTATGTACGTCGTGAACTAAATGCATGTAAAGCGATATGTTTGCGCAGATGCCCTTCTGTGTAAATAATAAATAATAAATAAGGAGTCTCGGTACATTAACGTGACTCACGCCCGACGGGGGCCAATATAGCAGTTAATTGGTGATTCGTTTCAGGACTCCTCCTCCTTTCACGATGATTCTGTTCAGAAAAAAGAAGTGTTAAATGAACATCACCACATCATCAAGACGAGGCCGCTGTCAATGAGTGAAGACAATACATAAACCAGTGTATAATGTGACAGCCTTCCGAAATACGGTACAAGAATTTATAGAAGCCGATGTTCAGCGCTTCCAAAAGATGCCGATGAAGCTATGAAATCGGTCGTTAGAGTTGCTACAGGAACTGACACTAGATCTTGTCCGAGTGGTGATCAAAAGAGCTTGACACTAGTCCGAGTGGTGATCAAAAGAGAAAGTATTGCACATTCGACTTGTTACGGCAGATTTGTCCCCTGATACTGATGATAAAAACCTTCAAGGAGATGGATCTTATCGGAAATCTGTGGATGCTTCACTCTCAAGGAGGTTGTGGTCTTTCAGAATCCCCTGCAGTCAATGTGTTTGTTCAATGTGGTTGAATACGGACGCTTGAGTATGAAGCTAACATATCCATATGCCGGCATGAGGATGAAGGATCCTGATCGTATCGCAGGGATATTATCAATGTCTGCAGGTATTCCGATGATGACACTTTCTCCATCTGAATCTTTGATTCTTGTCTCTTCAATGCCGGCATGAGGTTGAAGGATCCTGATCGTATCGCAAGGATATTGTCTATATCTGCAGGTATTCCGATGACGACACTTTCTCCATCTACAGTAATTCATTGATTGCCTCTCGAAGGCTAAGCAAGAGCATTGGAAATCAGGTTTACTTACCAAAGCGATTGTCGGCTGGAATTCTGCCAACTTCGAAGTTCCACAAGATTGAAGATACCTCGGAAGGATGACACAGGATTCTGTAATTCTGGCGCACAAGCTTTGATTTTAAGGGTATTATCCTATCTCGATTCAGACGCCGCAACTGAGAATAAAAATTTGAATATTCCAATGATGACGCTTTTGAATGTCTCTTCAGCATCACCGTCGTCTCTACTCAAACGTGCAGGTATGCTTCTTTCTCGGCTAGATAACCTTGCGCATGTGCTCATTTGGAGTTCTG